>Ga0255342_1000789_pt1 | contig 50226 bp, 46 predicted proteins | sample wastewater_treat_3_FD_192416 | JGI IMG/M metagenome (GOLD analysis project Ga0255342, IMG submission 192416) | Wastewater microbial communities from Lulu Island WWTP, Vancouver, Canada - plant14 | ecosystem: Engineered > WWTP > Wastewater > Unclassified | place: Canada: Vancouver, British...
TTTCAGTGTCCACGATGCAGATTCACTGTCTGCAAATTGGGATTTTCTCAATAACAGTTACCTGCGCTTCATTTATTGCAGGGTGGGTGCATTTTTACTGTCTACTTTTTGGGGGACAATTTACTGTAAACAGTAACTACGCATGAGCCCTCGCTTATACCCGATACCCAGCCTTCATCGGAGACCGTAGCTACTCTCGGGTCTGAGCTTACCCATATCTCAGCCTTGTTGTAAGCGTTTGCAGGGAGCATGGTAACGTATGAGATGTCTCCGCCGCCTATGGGGAGCCTCATATCGGTCTTAGTGAGCCTTATGCTGCTTACCTTGTTGGGGTCCTTGACTGTTACCTTGATATCAGCCTTGACCGCAGGATTGTTGAAGCTGGTGACTGTGACTGTACACACGCCCTCGGACATTCCGACTATCCAGCCCTCGTTGTCAACAACAGCGATGCTCTCGTCTGAGCAGCTCCATATCTCGCGCTTATCTGCCGTTGCAGGGAGCATAGTTACATAGGAGATGCCGCCTGTGCCTACATTCAGCTCTATCTCGGTCTTGCTGAGCTTTATCTCCGATACCTTGTAGGGGTCAGCATAGGTTGTAGTTGTGGTCGTGGAGGTCGTTGTCAAGGTTGTGGTGGTAGTTGTTGTAGTTGTCGAAGTCGTAGTCGTTGAGGTCGTGGTCGTAGTAGTTGTTGTAGTTGATGTTGTTGTGGTGGTAGTAGTCTCCGAAGTCGTAGTAGTTGTGGGGGCTGCTGCCGTAGTTGTAGTGATCGCAGCTGCCGTAGTAGTGGTATCGACAGGTGCTGCTGCAGTGGAGGTTACAGACTGCGCTGTCGTGACAGTCGGTGCTGTTGCCGTTGTTGTGGTAACAGGCGGCTTGACCGTTGTGGTGGTGAATGTCACCTTAGCGGTGGTGGTAACGGGCGGTGCCGTTGTAGTAGTAGTTGTTGTTTCCGGGCTGCTTGCCTTCAGGAAGTCCTCTATGGAGAGGGTACCCTTTGTGGAAAGATAGGCGTAGTAGGAAAGCACGTTGGAAGCGTCTACTGCGTCGGTCTTTCCGTCCATGTTAACATCAGCGGCAATAGTCTGAGCAGCCGTCAGATTTGAGGACTTTGCGCTTCCCGAAATACTTGCATAGGCGGATAGTATTGCGGAAGCGTCGTTGGCGTCGATCTTGGCGTCGCCGTTTACGTCGCCCAGCTGTATGGTGACTACCGTAGGCGTATCGGCAGTAGCAGCCGTCAGTGGAGCGTCAGGTATCAAAGCCGTTGATCCTGCGTTTGTCTTTGCATCTGTGATAGTGCTGCTGTTCACCCCCATAGTGACAGCAGCTGTCTCACTCCCTGCCGCAGAAGCGGAAATTGCAGGCGTAACTCCTGCACAGAGGGTGAATGACAGCACAGACGCGATCAGTCTCTTTGCTCTCATTATTTTCTCCTTCTATATTATTTGTATTGCGAACCTTTTACCCCTCGCAATAATACATGATGCTATGCGTATTTTTTGTGCATGATAGTGCAAATACGCTCAATTATTATAACACATAACCGCAATAAATGAAAGGATTTTCGCAAAAAAATACCAATGATCGCCAGTTTTTCGGTGTTTTCCATAAAAAAAGACCGTCTGAAAGACGGCAGCTATATTGAAATTTAAGCCCAACAGCAGATTATCCACCTGCTGTCGGGCTTTTTGAAGCTATCGGGTATTATCGGGTCTGCTCAGAGACCGATCTTTAGTCGATTCACTGCAAACCTTTGATATTCTCTGATCATGTGGCAGGAACGAGAGACTGTCTCAGGTGGAGAAGATACTCCTGAATGAAGAGAGCGTCGTTGGAGGTAAGTCCTACTGTGGACTTGTCAACGTCGCCGTTGAGTCTGCCCTGATCTGTAACAGCATACTTGTTGGGGCTTGCGAGGGTCTGCATGATGAGGATGGCGTCAGCCAGCTCAACAGTTCCGTCGCAGTTTGTGTCGCCCCAGTCGGTCACACTGGGAGGAGCAGTAGTTGTGGTGGTAGTAGTCGTAGTTGTTGTAGTAGTGGTCGTTGTGGTAGTTGTAGTAGTCTCGGGAATGTAGTAGTATACCTCAACATTTTTAACGGTAATGGTGTCAGCTTCACCGTAGTAATAGCCGAATACAACATTTCCGTCGGGATTAACGATATTAGCGTCATCGGCGGTCTTGCCTGCTACCTTGTCGGGGAGTATCCACATGATCTCAGCGGACTTTCCTGCGCCGAGTACAACAGAGTTAACGGGCTCCTGATACCAGTAATCATCAGCTTCGCTGGTAGTTCCTGTACCTGTGCCGTATACGAGCTTCTTGATCTCCTTGCTTGCGGATACGTCGAAGCGGATAGCATAGACGTCCATGTCGGACTCGATACCGAGGTCGTCGTAGCCTATCTCAAAGTTCTTCTTGCTGTCGGAGGAAGCTGTGCAGTCGAGAGTCTTTGACTGTGTTGTCTTGGAAGAAGCTGTATAGGGGATAGTCTTTGTAACTGTATATGTGAGGGCAGCGCTTGTGATGGTAACGGGATCGGAAGATGTGATCTCGGTATACTTTGAAGCGTCCTTGGTTCCGTACCAGAACTGGAAGCCGATAGAGTCATACGAATGGTGTGTCTGATCCTTCTGAACCTCAGCAGGAACGTCCCAGATACACTCGATATACTTGCCTGCGCCCTCGAGAGTCGTACCCTCGCCGATCTCGCTTATACCGAATTCAACGCCTGCGTCCTCGAACTCCTCCTTGGACTCGGCACCCATTTCGTTGTACCAGTAGCCTGCATCGTCCTTGCCGTCTATGATACCTCTCTTTGCGTACTCTGTATCGGAGGGAGAGCCCATGGCAACGTTTGTGCCGCAGCCGTACATGAACTTGTCAACATCGTAATCGGCTTCTACAACAACGTAGAGCGACTCGATGGTGATATCGTCGCTTGAGGGAACACCGAAGTCCTCATACTTGAACTTGTGGCTGTTGATGGGATCGCTCTCGTCGGGAGTAACGCCCTTTTCTGCATAATAGTCCTCATCGTAGCCTACTGTCAGGTCATAGTCGAGCTCGTCGAGCTGCTTTGTAACAGTAGCACTGATGGTAGCTGTGCCGTCCTTGTTGTCCTTGAAGCTCCATGAACCGCTCTTCTTGTTCTTGGACTCAACGCCTGATGAACTGCCCGATGAAGATGAGGAGCTTCCACCGTCGAATTCAACGCCTGTGAGCTTAACGGTATTGTCAACCATGTCGCCCTTTGAGTTGTCCCAGTGTGCGGAGTAGTAGCATCTGAACTCAAACTTTCCGCCGGGCTTTGCGCCTGCCTTGGAGAGGTCGATGGTGATGGTGCTGGACGCCTTATCCAGCTTGCAGGCTGAGCCCTCAGCCTTTGAACCTTCTACCCACTTGCCGCTCTTGTCAAGCTCCAGCCAGTAAGGAGATTCCTGAGTAGAACAGCCGAAGCCGTATGAGAAGCTCTGTCCGGCATAGCTGGTATCAAGAGTGAAGGTAACCGAATCCGCGCCGTCATCGGGAATAGTTCCCTCATAGACAGAGTCTACCTTCATTGTCTGTGAAACTCCAACGTTTTCTGAAACTACAGAGAGGTCAGGCATGGTGGTGACTGCATTTGCGGGAGCCGCATATGCAGGGAGCATAGCTGCTGCCATAGTGAGGCTTACGACAGAAGCTCTGATCCTTCGTGAGAGGTTGTTTTTCATTGCTTATCATCCTTTCAGAAAAAAATAAAAAATAAGGGTGTGCAAAAGAATTTGTACAGGGTCATTATAACACGTTTGAGAAGGCTAAATGTTAATAAACTGTTAAAATATGGTCAAAATCGGTATAAACAATAAATATGTTGTTAATTATTTGTGAATATTAACAACATATAGTTTGCATATATAAAAGCTCCGCCGTACTTTTATACAGCGGAGCTTTGTATCATCCTGTTTTTGTTGTTGTAGTATTGCTGCCTGCCGCAGCCTGAGTGGTCATGCCCTCCTTCAGGGTCTTTTTGATGTTCACCGTTGAACTGGTCACGGACCATATATTGTTGTACTTGCTGCATGATACCGTCACTGCATAGGGGAACTGATCCATTGAATCGTCTGCTCCCAGCAGGTTGACCTCCACGTCGAGGTCGGCGGCGGTCACTTCATTAACTATGTCCGCAGGACCGACGATCTTCACCAGAAGCTGCTGAGTGAGAACGGTGTAATCATAATTCTCATGTGGAGCATTGGTGGTATGGATATTATTGTTTGTGACGGTCAGATCCCGTGATGCAAGTCCTTCGCTGTTCAGCGAGATATTGATGGTATCCGTATCCGACATATTTGTGATGTTGGTTCCCATGAGAAGATTGGATATGAGCACATCCTTGGAGAAGCCTATGTCCAGTTCACTTATCCTGAGCTTGAGATCAATCTTGTCAGGAAGCTTGGTTTCGGTGTTGTTAGTGGCTAATATCGCTGTCTCGGGAGTGATAGTGAAGTTGAGACAGTCTGTATCAAAGCCCGACGGAGCGTCAACTATCTGCGGTACGAATTTGACTGTCTTCTGAGTGAGCACGGGGATATTCATGTTAACGATAGGCGGATCAAATGTCAGCTTATCGGAGCTGATCTGTGTTCCGTCCTCGGAGAAGAGCTGATACTCGTCACTGTTGAGGCTGTAGGAGCTGTCGAGGGTCTTTTCCAGATTTGATACCGCATAGCATTCTGCGATGCTTGCCAGCTTTGAGGCAGGTCCCTTTATGTTGACCTCACCGGGCTCACAGGTGATATCTGCACTGTTGATAGCCTTGTTCTCGCCGCCCGAGATATTGGGCACCTTTGCCTTCAGCACAAATGCCTTGGTCTCATAGTTATCCAGCTCCACTCTTACGGTGGAGGGCGATATGTTCAGATTGGATATCTCCGCATCATTGGTGCTTTCCACCTTGATATTAAGGGTGTAGACTCCCGGTGTGGTTATATTCTTGAAGTCGATGGAAGCCTTCAGCGAGTCGGAGCTGATACGGTTATAGTCGGTACGGCTGCAATCCAGACTGACGCTAATGTGATCCACGTTGCACTCGATGACCGACAGACCGCTGTCAGCCGCGGCAGTGCCGCTTATATCCCGTGAAAGGGGAATGTTGGAGATATGCTTTGAGTCGGAGGGGTACTTGGTCATAGCGATGATGAACCAGCTTGCGATGGCGCATACAAATGCTATGAGGAGGAGCATTGCGTTGCTCCGTGCCTCCTTGATATTGCGTTTGGTGATATTTTTTAGTATGCTCATTTTTTCTTCCTCCTTTCGGAGCGCGAAGAAAACGGCTTCTTTCTGCCGATGGATATCTCTGTCTTGTCGTTGAAGATCTGCTCCTCAAGGAGTACCTTCAGCTTGTCGTGGGTGTAGTCTCTGGTGAGCTCACCGTTGATGGCAACGGATATCTGTCCTGTCTCCTCGGAGACAACGATAACTATGGCGTCTGAGTTCTCGCTCATGCCGATAGCGGCTCTGTGGCGTGAACCCAGCTTCTTGTTTATGAGCGCGTCCTTGGCAGGCTTTGGAAGGAAGCAGGCTGCGGCGAGAATGATACCGTCGCGCATTATTACAGCTCCGTCATGGAGGGGAGTCTTGGGATAGAAAATGTTTCCGAAGACCTCCTTGCTGGGAGTTGCGTTTAATATGGTGCCTGTTTCTATCTGCTCGCCGAGACGGACCTGTCTTTCAACGACTATGAGAGCACCTGTGCAGGTAGCAGAAAGCTCCACACAGGAGTCACAGATAGCATCTATTGCAGGTGCCCATTTCTGCTTCAGCTCGTCACTGTTCTGACCGAGACCAAAGAGGCGGATGCCGAATTTGCTTCTGCCCGCTTTTTCGAGAGCTCTTCTCAGCTCGGGCTGGAAGAGGATTATCATTGCGAGGACACCCATGCTCAGCGCGTTCTGGAGCAGGTAGCTGACTACCTTCAGACCGATGGCTTTGCTGACGAAATATCCTGCAACGAGGAAGATTATACCTTTTACGAGCTGACCTGCGCGGGTCTCCCGTATAAGCTTCAGCAGCAGATAGATAACGTAGGTGAGGATAAGAACATCGAGGACATCGATGGGCTTGAACGTTGATATGACGCTGAGAAAAGCGTCAAGCACCTGCTGTGGTGAAGAATGGAACATATACTGCACCCCCTCGGGGAAAAATTACACACATTTACTTTAAACATTTATCTATGATATGTATGAGGACAGCTGTCCTCATAGCAGACTGCGCAATACTGCATACTATTATTGTACCACAAATTCAGATAATTTCAATAGTTTTTTACGAATTTGGTAAATTTTTCAATGTTTTAACATTGTATACAAGCTTTCTGACTTCCTCCTCCGTGTTGAAAACCGAGGGCGCGAAGCGTACAGTGCCGCCTTTTGTGCCAAGGGTGGCGTGAGCAAGGGCTGCACAGTGATAGCCTGCACGGAGGCAGAAGCCCCGTTCCGACAGCAGCTCCGCTGCCGCCTCGGATGTGAAGCCCTCTGTATTGAATGAGACTATGGGAGCGTATTCCGCAGCGGCGTCACGATAGACCGTGACGCCCTCGGTGCCCTCAAGCCCCTCAATAAACAGCCTGCAAAGCCGCTCCTCATGGGCGCGGAGCCTGTTCATGCCGTAGGTGCCGATGAAGCCTATGCCTGCCCCTACGGTGACTGCGCCGATAACGTTGGGCGTGCCGCTTTCAAGGCTGTCGGGGAGTATAGACGGCTGAAAAAGACTCAGTGAATTGCTTCCCGTGCCGCCCTGCATTATGGGCGTTATGGGGTACTGTCCGTCGGTGATGAGCAGTCCTGTGCCCGTAATTCCGTAGAGTCCCTTGTGACCTGCGGTGCAGAGGATGTTTATGCCGTCGGAAAGCTTTATATCATATATGCCGCAGGCCTGTGCGCCGTCGGCAATGAAGCAGATGCCGTTTTCGCGGCAGAGCTGCCCTATTTCCTTGTATGGGAGAAGCTGACCAGTGACGTTGGAGGCAATGGTGCATATCACCGCTCGGGTGTCGCTGCGTATGAGCCTGCGGAAGCTTTCAAGGGTACGTTCGCTGTCGGGAAAGACCTCCGCAACGGACAGCGTGACCTGCTTTTTCATGGCGAGTGCGACCGCAGGACGGGCAGCGGAGTTGTGCTCCATGCTGCTGATAATGATGTGACCGCCCTCGGACATTACTCCCTGTATCGCCATATTCAGCGCGTGGGTGCAGTTCAGTGTGAACACGGTGTTCTCGGGAGCGGCTCCGAAGAAGGCGGCGGCGGTCTCGCGGGCGGAATACAGCGCCTCGGAAGTCCGCATGGCAAGCTCGTGACCGCCTCTGCCTGCGTTTCCGCCAAATGACTTTATGGCTTCGGCAGCTGCACGGCGGACGGAAAGGGGCTTGGGAAAGGTGGTGGCAGCGTTGTCAAAGTTTATCATCGTCAGCACCTCCGCCCCTGACAGAATAGGGGACAGCGTATCCCGTGAGGAGCCTTTCCGCTCCTTCGCAGCTGCCGTTTATCAGCACCGAGAAGCCGCAGCCCTCCGAGGAGGTCTTTTCGCGGCGTCTTATCCTGCACGGGTAGCCCCTTGCCCTCAGAAGCCGCTGTGCCTTGACCGCATAGGTGTAGGAGGGCATATCAAGAATGCAAATTTTCAGAAGTATCACCCCTGTCTGCTGCGTATTGCGCAGTGGCAGTATCTGCGGTACAGTATATTATATGACAAAAGAGGGAGCAGTGATATTTCAGCTGTGATGCTAATGTTAAATGAAAAAAATATCTAAACCTACTTGACAAGTGTGTGTTGTGGTGCTATAATGGTTAAAAATCAAACCGATGACGCGGAGATAAAGTTAATTATGATTCCACAGAGAGCCTGCGGTGCTGAGAGTCAGGCGAAAAACAGATTAGCAAATGGACCGCCGAGGGTGCAGTCAAATGGGCTTTGCACAGTGATGTGCCTGCTCAGAGTATTCTGCAACGTTAGGATGTGCGTTAATCATCAGGGATATGATAGTATCCTGCAAAGCGCACGGCTATGCCGTGAATCAAGGTGGTACCGCGGATAGAATTATTCGTCCTTGACAGATCATATTGGTCTGTCAGGGACTTTTTTATTGCCCTGACAGGTCACGGAGGTGCTTTTTATGAAGTTTTTACCCGAGCTCAGCAAGGTCAGAGAAATAGCAGACAGCGGAAAATATGACATTCTTCCCGTAAGCTGCGAGATACTCTCCGACATCTGTACTCCCATCGAGGCGATAATGATACTGAAAAACGTCTCGACCCACTGCTATATGCTGGAATCAGTTGCGGAAAAGGAGAAGTGGGGAAGATACACCTTCCTCGGCTTCGACCCGAAGCTCCAGATAACAGCCGCAGGCAATGACCTCACAATTGGCGACGTAAAAATGACTTCGGCTGATCCGTCGGTTCAGATAAGACAGATACTTTCAAAATACAAAAGCCCCAAATTCGACTATCTTCCTCCGTTCACGGGCGGTCTTGCAGGGTATTTCTCCTACGACTTCCTCGCCTACTCGGAGAAGACCCTCCGTACCGATGTAAGCGACACGGAGAACTTCAAGGACGTTGACCTCATGCTTTTCGACAAGGTCATCGCATTCGACAACTTCCGCCAGAAGCTCATTCTCATCGCCAACATGAGACTGGACGAGGGCGAGGCAGGCTACAACAAGGCTAAGCTGGAGCTCCGTCATATGGCTGACCTGCTCAGACACGGGGAGAGAGTAAAGGAGCCGGCAGGTAAGCTCACCTCGGAGGTCACAGCCCTGTTCAGCAAGGAGCAGTACTGCGATATGGTGGAAAAGGCTAAGGGACATATCCGTGAGGGCGACATCTTCCAGATAGTCCTTTCCAACCGTCTCAGCGCAGGCTTTGAGGGAAGTCTCCTCAATACCTACAGAGTGCTGAGAACTATCAATCCTTCGCCCTATATGTTCTATTTTTCGGGAACGGACGTGGAGATAGCAGGTGCTTCTCCCGAGACCCTTGTAAAGCTGGAGGACGGTGTTCTCCACACATTCCCCCTTGCAGGCACCCGTCCCAGAGGCAAGACCGAAAAAGAGGACAAGGCTCTTGAAGCTGACCTCCTTGCGGACGAGAAGGAGCTTGCGGAGCATAATATGCTGGTGGACCTCGGAAGGAATGACCTTGGCAAGATAAGCAGATTCGGCTCCGTTCAGGTGGAAAAGCTCCACAGCATAGAGCGCTATTCCCACGTTATGCACATCGGTTCTACGGTACGGGGCGAGATAAGGGAGGAGTTCGACGGCTTTGACGCCGTAAGCGCTGTACTCCCCGCAGGAACTCTCTCGGGAGCTCCGAAGATACGCGCCTGTCAGCTCATTGCGGAGCTGGAGAACAACAAGCGCGGCATCTACGGCGGCGCTATCGGCTACATCGACTTCACAGGAAATCTTGATACCTGTATAGCTATCCGTATCGCCTACAAGAAGAACGGCAAGGTCTTCGTGAGAAGCGGCGCAGGAATAGTTGCGGACTCTGTTCCCGAAAAGGAGTATCAGGAGTGCATAAACAAGGCGGCGGCTGTGGTCAACGCCCTTAAAATGGCAGAGGAGGCGGACGAATGATTCTTCTCATTGATAATTACGACAGCTTTTCATATAATCTCTATCAGCTCATCGGTGAGATATGTCCCGATATAAAGGTGATTCGCAACGACGAGATGACTGTTGCGGAGATAGAGGAGCTTGCTCCCGACAAAATAATACTCTCCCCGGGACCCGGACGTCCCGAGGACGCAGGCATTATAATCGAAGCCGCTAAGACGGTGTGCAAAAAGATACCTACCCTGGGTGTTTGTCTCGGCCATCAGGCTATATGCGCCGCCTACGGTGCAACAGTTACCTACGCCAAGGAGCTCATGCACGGCAAGCAGTCCGTTATCAGCTTCATGAACGATTGCCCGCTGTTCAGGGGCATAGACGAGGGCGCTCCAGTGGCGAGATACCACTCCCTTGCGGCAGACGCGGCTACACTGCCCGATTGTCTGGAGGTCACAGCTCTTGCCGATGACGGAGAGGTCATGGCGGTACAGCACAGGGAATACCCCATATACGGCGTTCAATTCCACCCCGAGTCCATCATGACTCCCGACGGAAGGATAATGCTGAAAAACTTTATTGAGCTTTGAGACTATGGGTATGAAGCTTGAAAAGGTTGTGCCGTGGGGCAGAAATATAGACGAGTACAGAGCCATGTTCCTGCTGAGCGATGACGACATGAAGAAAAGGATAGCAGGCTTCGGTGACGGACCTGCAAGCTTTAATTATCAGGCTTCTGCGGCAGGTGCCGATGTTACATCGTTTGATCCGATATACGGCTTTTCGGCACAGGAGCTGAGAAGCCGCATAAACGAGGTCAGGGATATTATCATTGCTCAGATGAGGGAAAACTCCGAAAATTACGTCTGGGACAGGATAAAAGATGTAAATGAGCTTGAAAAGATACGTATGTCGGCTATGGAGATATTCCTTGCGGATTTTGAAAAGGGGAAGGCTGAGGGCAGATATATCTGTCATGAGCTTCCAGAAAGACTGAGCTGTGAGGATATGTGCTTTGACATCGGTCTCAGCTCCCACTTTCTGCTGATGTATGACTCCCTCGGCTATGATTTCCACATTAAGGCAATAAGTGAAATGCTGAGAGTGTGCAGAGAGGTGAGGATATTCCCCCTTTGCGACCTTGACAGCAGAGAATCGGAGCTTACGAAACAGGTAATTGAGTATTTCAGCCGTGACTTTAAGACCGAGATACTGAAAACGGATTATCAGTTTCAGAAGGGCGCTGATAAGATGCTGAAAATTCGGAGGTGTGAGTAATGAAATGTGCATCACTTGAAGAGGTTAGAGCAAATATCGACAGGATAGACGATGACATTATAAAACTCATTGCAGAACGTACAGACTTCGTTCGTCAGGCGGCTTTATTCAAAGAAGATGATGAAGGCGTAAAAGCGCCCGACCGTGTTGAAGCTGTTATAAAACAGGTAAAGGAGAAGGCGGAAAAGTACGGTGCTCCTTTAAATATAGCAGAGACAGTTTACAGAAATATGATATCAGGTTTTATAAATATGGAGCTTGATGTTTTTCATAAAAATAAATAATAATCGGAAAGGAAAGATATTATGTCACAGTCAAAAGGACGATTCGGCGTTCACGGCGGTCAGTACATACCCGAAACGCTGATGAATGCGGTCATAGAGCTTGAACAGGCTTACGACCACTATAAGAATGACCCGGATTTCAACCGCGAGCTCACTGAGCTCCTCAATAACTACGCAGGCAGACCCTCTCTGCTTTACCGCGCAGACAAGCTCACAAGGGAACTTGGAGGCGCTAAGATATACCTCAAGCGCGAGGACCTGAACCACACGGGCTCTCACAAGATAAACAACGTTCTCGGTCAGGCTCTCCTTGCAAAGAAAATGGGCAAGACCAGACTCATTGCCGAGACAGGTGCAGGTCAGCACGGCGTTGCAACTGCTACCGCCGCCGCTCTCCTGGATATGGAGTGCGTGGTGTTCATGGGCGAGGAGGACACCAAGCGTCAGGCTCTCAACGTTTACCGTATGAAGCTTCTCGGCGCTGACGTCATTCCCGTAAAGAGCGGCACAGCTACTCTCAAGGACGCTGTTTCCGAGGCGATGCGCGAGTGGACTTCCCGTATCACCGATACACACTACTGTCTCGGTTCGGTAATGGGTCCCCACCCATTCCCCACAATAGTTCGCGATTTTCAGGCTGTTATCTCACGCGAGGCAAGAGCTCAGATACTGGAGGCTGAGGGCAGACTTCCCGACGCTGTTATCGCCTGTGTAGGCGGCGGCTCCAACGCTATCGGAAGCTTCTATCACTTCATTCCCGATGAGGAAGTCCGTCTTATCGGCTGCGAGGCGGCAGGCAGGGGTATCGACACATTCGAGACTGCGGCTACTGTAAATACGGGCAGGATAGGCATTTTCCACGGCATGAAGTCCTACTTCTGTCAGGACGAGTACGGTCAGATAGCTCCTGTTTACTCCATTTCCGCAGGTCTGGACTACCCCGGCGTAGGTCCCGAGCACGCTCATCTCCACGATATCGGCAGGGCTGAGTACGTTCCCGTCACCGACGACGAGGCAGTAAATGCCTTTGAGTACCTTTCACGCACCGAGGGCATCATCCCCGCTATCGAGTCGGCTCACGCAATTGCCTATGCTATGAAGCTGGCTCCCACTATGGACAAAGACAAAATTATCATCGTTACAGTTTCGGGACGCGGCGACAAGGACTGCGCTGCCATCGCACGATACAGAGGGGAGGATATATATGAGTAATATCAGAGCTGCATTTGAAAACGGAAAGGCATTCATACCGTTCATAACCTGCGGAGACCCCGACCTTGAGACCACCGCAAAAGTGGTAAGGGCTGCTGCTGAAAACGGTGCCGACCTCATCGAGCTGGGCATTCCCTTCTCAGACCCCACCGCTGAGGGTCCCGTTATTCAGGGAGCGAATATCCGCGCACTGGCAGGGGGAGTCACTACTGACAAGGTTTTTGAACTGGTGAAGGAGCTCCGCAGAGATGTGAAGATACCCTTTGTGTTCATGACATACGCAAACGTGGTCTACTCCTACGACGCAGAGCGTTTCATGGCGAGATGCTGTGAATGCGGAGTTGACGGAATAATTCTTCCCGATCTTCCCTTTGAGGAAAAGGAGGAGTTCTCGGCAGTTGCAAGGCAGTACGGAGTTGACCTGATATCGCTGATAGCTCCCACATCAGAGAACCGTATAGCCATGATAGCAAAGGAAGCTGAGGGCTTCATCTACATCGTTTCAAGTCTGGGAGTTACGGGCGTGAGAAGCGAGATAACCACCAATATCGGTGATATCGTAAAGGTCATCAGAGAGAACACCAAGGTGCCCTGTGCAGTTGGTTTTGGTATCTCCAAGCCCGAGCAGGCTCAGAAAATGGCAGCTCTCTCGGACGGAGCTATCGTGGGTTCCGCTATAATCCACATACTTGAAAAGTACGGTAAGGACGCTGCTCCCTATGTGGGCGAATATGTAAAGGAAATGAAAGAAGCGGTCGCTAAATCATAATTATGCTTGGCAAAATTATGATTTGAGTTTAGAGTTTAGAGTTTAGAGTTGAAAGCTGTGGAGTCGCCTGCGGCGACAATATTTAAATACTGTGAGCGAAGCGAACACATTGACTAACCACTATGCACTAATCACTTTTAGCGCTTGCGGCAAATTCTGATTTATAAAGGAGTTTTAACTATGATCAAGGAAGCAATAGCTAAGATCGTTGACAAGCAGGATCTGACATTCGATGAGGCATACAAGGTAATATCAGAAATTATGGCAGGGGAGACCACTCCCACACAGAATGCTGCCTTTCTATCCGCTCTTTCCACAAAAAGCACCAAGGCGGAGACTATCGACGAGATAACAGGCTGTGCTGCCGCTATGCGTGATGCAGCTATCAAGTTCGAGAATGACATGGACCTTCTCGAAATAGTCGGCACAGGCGGCGACAACGCCCAGAGCTTCAATATCTCCACCACATCTGCATTCGTAACGGCGGCTTCGGGCATAAAGGTTTCAAAGCACGGCAACCGTGCCGCTTCGTCACTGTCGGGTACTGCGGACTGCCTTGAGGCTCTCGGCGCAAATATAAGTCTTGACCCCGACAAGTGCAGACAGCTTCTTGAGGACTCGGGCTTCTGCTTCTTTTTCGCGCAGAAGTACCACACCTCCATGAAGTACGTGGGTCCTATCCGCAAGGAGCTGGGCTTCCGCACGGTGTTCAATATCCTCGGACCCCTGACCAATCCTGCCTGCCCCAGTCACCACCTCCTCGGCGTATATGACAGCGTTCTCCTGGGACCTGTTGCAGAGGTACTGATGAAGCTGGGCTCAAAGAACGGCATGGTAGTCTATGGCAAGGATAAGCTGGACGAGATATCACTCAGCGCTCCTACGGCTGTATGTGAGTACAGAGACGGCTGGCTGAAGAATTACGAGATAACTCCCGAGCAGTTCGGCTTCGAGCGCTGCAAAAAGGACGACCTGAGAGGCGGAACTCCCGAGGACAATGCGGCTATAACACGCGGTATCCTTGCAGGCGACATCAAGGGACACAAGAGAAATGCTGTTCTGCTCAATTCGGGTGCTGCTATCTATATCGGCGGCAAGGCTGAGTCCATGGATGCAGGTATCAAAAAGGCTGCGGAGCTCATCGACAGCGGTGCCGCTCTGGCTGCTATGGACAGATTTATTGCAGAGTCCAACAACTGAGGTGAGCTATGACTATTCTCGATAAGCTTGCCGCTCATGCGGCAGAACGTGTGGAGACTGCCAAGAAAAGGCTGTCTCCCGAAGATGCAAGGCGTCTTGCACTGGAGCTTCCAAAGGGGGAGTTTGAGTTTGAAAGGGCACTGAAAAAGGACGATATCGCCTTTATATGCGAGTGCAAGAAGGCTTCCCCCTCAAAGGGCGTTATTGCCGAGGACTTCCCCTATCTTGACATTGCAAGGGAGTATGAGGCAGCAGGTGCGGACTGCATTTCCGTGCTTACTGAGCCGAAGTGGTTCCTGGGCAGCGATGAATACCTCCGCGAAATAGCCGAAAACGTGAAGATACCCTGTATACGCAAGGACTTTACCGTGGACGAATATATGATATACGAGGCAAAGCTCCTCGGCGCAAAGGCAGTGCTGCTCATCTGCTCCATTCTTTCGGCGCAGCAGATAAAGGAATATATCGCAGTGTGCGACGAACTTGGACTGTCTGCTCTCGTCGAAGCTCACGACGAAGCGGAGCTTCGCACGGCTGTTGCCTGTGGAGCTCGTGTCATAGGCGTAAATAACCGTAATCTCAAAGATTTCTCGGTAGACACAGGCAACAGCCGCCGTCTGAGGGAGCTTGCTCCCTCAGATGTGAGCTTCGTCTCCGAGAGCGGTGTCCGCACGGCTGAGGATATACAGCTTCTCCGCGAGGCAGGAGTGAACGCTGTGCTCATCGGCGAGACGCTTATGAGAGCCGCGGATAAAAAGGCAAAGCTCAGAGAGCTGAAAGGGCAGTATGACTAAGATAAAAATGTGCGGACTCCGGCGTCCCGAGGATATTGAGTTCGCGAACAGGGTAAAGCCCGACTATATCGGCTATGTTTTTGCGGAAAAGAGCAAACGGTACATAGCTCCCGAAAAGGCGGCAGAGCTTACGAAGCTGCTGGACGGAGATATAGTTCCCGTGGGAGTTTTCGTTGACGAGACCATGGAAAATGTCATTGCAGCCGTGAAAATGGGAGCCGTGAAAATGGTGCAGCTCCACGGCAGCGAGAGCGAGGACTTCATCTCGGAGCTTAAAAGCCGCGGTATTCCCGTAATAAAGGCATTTCAGGTGGGTTCCGCGGAGGATATCGCCGCCGCAGAGCGCTCCTGCGCGGACATGGTGCTGCTGGACTCGGGAAAGGGCTCGGGGCAGACCTTTGACTGGTCTCTCATCGGCAGCATAAAGCGTCCCTATCTGCTTGCAGGGGGGATAACTGCGGAAAATGCTACTCAGGCAATAAGGCAGCTCCGCCCCTTCGGAGTTGACGCAAGCTCCTGCCTTGAGACCGACGGATTCAAGGATATTGCTAAAATGAAAGCCTTTGCACAGGCTGTAAGGGCAGCTGAATGACTCCTTAAAAACTGTCCGTCAGCGGCGTACAAGCGTATTCACCAAAAATACAGTTTGCGAAGTCCCGATTTTTGACTTTCTGTCAATTGATTTTAACGGCAAAAAGGCATATAATAGATATTGCTATAAAATTATCAATGTTAAAAGGATGATATATATGAGTAATAAAGTCGTTAAATTCGGCGGAAGCTCACTTGCTGACGCCAATCAGTTCAGAAAGGTAGCCGCTATTATCAAGAGCGATGACAAGCGCAGATATGTTGTGCCCTCAGCTCCCGGAAAGCGCTTCTCCGACGATATCAAGGTTACGGATATGCTCTACAAGTGCTGCGAGCTGGCAGGCAGCGGTGTGGATTTCTCCAAGGATTTCCAGATGATAAAGGACCGCTATAACGGTATTATTTCCGAGCTGGGCATAGATATGTCCCTCGACGAGGAGTTCGACTCCATCGTTAAGGAGCTGAAAGCACGTCCCGCAAAGGATTTTGCCGCAAGCCGCGGTGAGTTCCTCAACGGTAAGGTGCTTGCAAACTACCTTGGATTCAATTTCGTTGATGCAGCTGACGTTATTATTTTTGATACAAACGGCGTTCTGCTCCTTGACGAGACCGTAAAGGCTGTACGCGAGAGACTCAAGGGTCTGGACAACGCTGTTATCCCCGGCTTCTACGGAAGGACCACAGAGGGCTACATCAAGACCTTCTCAAGAGGCGGTTCCGATGTTACGGGCTCAATTATCGCAAATGCTGTAAAGGCTGAGATATATGAGAACTGGACAGATGTTTCGGGATTTCTGGTTGCCGACCCCAGAATAGTTGACAACCCCGATGTTATCGAGGTAATTACTTATCGCGAGCTCCGCGAGCTGGCTTACATGGGCGCTTCCGTTCTTCACGAGGACGCTATCTTCCCTGTTCGTTCCGCAGGTATCCCCATCAATATCAGGAATACCAATGCTCCCGAGGATGCGGGTACTATGATCGTGGGCAATGACTACGATTTCAGCAGAGAGAGCCTCAGCCACACCATCACAGGTATCGCAGGCAAGAAGGGCTTCAGCACTATCAATATCGAAAAGGCTATGATGAACAACGAGACAGGCTTCGGTATGAAGGTACTGAAGGTGCTCTACGACAACGGTCTTTCCTTTGAGCATATGCCTTCGGGTATCGACACCATGAGCATCACTCTCAGCACAGAAAAGCTTGATCCCGTTCGTGACAAGGTAGTTGCGGAGCTCCGCAAGGCAGTTTCTCCCGATCATATCGACATTGAGGACGGCATCGCTATACTTGCAGTCGTTGGACGCAGAATGAAGAACACGAGGGGTACTGTTGCCCGTATCTTCGCTTCAATGGCTCATGCACGCATAAATGTAAAGCTTATCGATCAGGGCTCCAGCGAGCTGAACGTTATCATCGGTGTCAGCGAGAACGACCTCCCCGAGGCTATCCGCAGGATATACGATATGTTCATCAATTCGGAAAAGCAGTAAAAGTATTGTCAGACACCTCTGCCTGTCTCGGGCGGAGGTGTTTTTTATTCAGCCCTGCTTCGGTTGACAGTCGCCGCTCGGGCAGATATAATATATGTATCAGGAGGTGCGGAAATGGAAGCTGTTATCAGACAACTGAAAGAGGAGGAGTTCGGCGTTCTCGGGGACTTCCTCTATGAAGCTGTCTTTATCCCCGAGGGCGTGGAGCCACCTCCCCGTGACATCATAGAAAAGCCCGAGCTCAGGCTCTACATCGAGGACTTCGGCTCCTCGCCCCACGATATAGCTTTCGGAGCTGTCAGCGGCGGACGCATAGTGGGGGGCGGTCTGGTGCAGGATAATGGCGGACTACGGTCATGTGGATGACCAAACTCCGTCTCTTGCCATTTCCTTGTACAGTGAGTTCCGCGGACAGGGACTTGGAAACCAGCTTATGAGGGCAATACTGAGTGAGCTTCGCAGCCGCGGATACAGACAGGTATCACTGGCGTTGCAGAAGGCGAACTACGCCGTGAAGCTGTACCGCTCTCTCGGCTTTGAGACTGTGAGCGAGAATACCGAGGAGTTCATAATGATAAAGAAACTGACGGAGGACATATGAAAGTTCTTATAGCGATAGATTCATTCAAGGGCAGTCTTACCTCCCTTGAGGCGGGACGGGCTGCGGAGCGCGGCATACTTCGCGCAATGCCTGATGCCGATGTAACAGTGAAGCCCCTTGCCGACGGCGGCGAGGGTACTGCGGAGGCGCTTATCACGGGCATGGGCGGACGGACTCAGTCCGTCACGGTCCATGACCCTCTCGGCAGGGAGATAACTGCGGAATACGGCATCCTGCCCGACGGTACTGCGGTCATGGAGATGGCTGCGGCGGCAGGACTTACCCTCCTCGGTGAGGACGAGCGTGATATCATGTCAGCCTCCACCTGCGGAGTGGGAGAAATGATAGCGGACGCTGTCCGTAAGGGCTGCCGTGACTTTATCATAGGCATAGGCGGCAGTGCCACCAACGACGGAGGAGCTGGCTGCCTTCAGGTGCTGGGCTTCGGGCTTTTTGACGGCAATGGCGCTCCTATAAGCCGCGGTGCAAGGGGACTTGCCGACCTTGCGGAGATAACTGCGGACGGTGCCCTGCATGAGCTCAGGGACTGCCGTTTCAGAGTTGCCTGCGATGTGAAAAATCCCCTCTGCGGCGAAAAGGGATGCAGCAGGGTGTTTGCTCCGCAAAAGGGGGCTGCCGAGGAGGACATTCCCCTCATGGACGGCTGGCTCGGACACTATGCAGAGACAATGAAGCGAACTTTTCCACAGGCTGACCCCAACTGCGAGGGAGCAGGTGCGGCAGGGGGCATGGGCTTTGCGCTGATGTTTGCCCTTGGTGCCGAACTGCGCTCGGGTGCCGAGCTGGTCATGGAAGCTGTCGCCATGGAGCAGGCTGTGCAGCAGGCAGACATAGTGGTCACGGGAGAGGGCTGCCTCGACGGGCAGACCGCCATGGGAAAGGCTCCTGCGGTATTGGCTGCACTGGCAAAAAAATACGGCAAGCCCGTACTTGCCTTTGGCGGAGCCGTGGGCAGGGGAGCGGAGCTTCTCCGCGAAAAGGGCATAGATGCCTGCTTCTCTATACAGACCCGTCCCTGCACTCTTGCGGAGGCTATGAACAGCGAGATAGCTGAGGAAAACCTGTCGAAAACCGCAGAACAGGTCTTTTGCACTGTAAAAATAGCATCTTCGTGAGGTCATGCCGCTGTTTTATGGTACATTGATGACGATTTTTGAACAAAAAACCGCACTTTTTGAACAGTGATATATGACATTCAGCAATATTCAGCTTGCAATACATAATTGCCGATAATATAATTTTAGGTAGGAGGGAATTGGGGGAAAACGTATAAGGCAGCGTTTTCCGTATTGACCTGTTTTATGAGGGAACTGCACTCCCACATAATAAAGAAATTTGTTGTAAGGGACAAATCAGAAAAAGCTGTACCGCGGGGTACAGCTTTTTTCCTATACAGTATGAGGAGGCAGCGCCTCCTTTTTTATTTTCTCGTCAGCAGGAAAAGTCTGCCGCTGAACGGCGGTATATCCATGTTCAGCCTGCCGTCTGCAAGGGTGAACTCCGCCTTGCCGTCGGGAGTGGTGCCGCTGTATAGCTGATTGTCGGAGTCAAGGAGCAGCTCCGCTTCATAGTCCTTTCCGATGGTGACGGAATAGCCGGACTGATACCAGTCGGAGAAGTTTAGAACTGCCAGTATATCGCCCTCTGCCGCCTTTCTGCGTATTGCGTAAACGCACCTTTCCACGGAATTGCAGTCCTCCCACATGAAGTTGGTGGGGGTATAGTCGTAGTGGAGCGCCTTATGCTCGAGGTATATCTTGTTCAGCGCCTTTATGTACTCTCTGAATGAGTCGTGGAGGGGATATTTCAGCATATCCCAGTCCTGCTGGCGCTTTTCGTCCCATTCGCGGAGCTGTGCAAATTCGCTTCCCATGAAGTTCAGCTTCTTTCCGGGGTGTACCGTCATGTACATATACAGTGCTCTCGCCTGCGGGAACTTCTCATTGTACTGTCCGTTCATTTTCTGCGCCACAGTCGCCTTGCCGTGGACTACCTCATCGTGGGACAGGGGCAGTATGTATTTCTCGTTGTAGAAATACAGCATGGAGAAGGTCAGCTTGTGATAATCACGGGAGCGGTACATGGGTGCGCTCCGGAAATACTCAAGAGTATCGTGCATCCAGCCCAAGTCCCATTTGTAGTCAAAGCCCAGTCCGCCGTCAAATACGGGAGCTGTTACCTTCGGATAGGCAGAGGAATCCTCGGCGGAAATAATCGCGGATGGGTGACGGGCTTTGAGACCGCTGTTCATGTCTTTCAGGAACTGTATGGCAGTTCTGTTCTCGCCGCGGCGCTCGTCGCCGTTCCAGTATATCATATTGCGGACAGCGTCCATGCGGAGCCCGTCAAAGTGGTAGACGCTGAGCCAGTAGTCCGCCGCAGACTGTATAAATGAACGCACCTCTCCCTTTGAGTGGTCGAAGTTGCGGCTTCCCCATTCGTTATAGCCAATGTCGTCCGCAGGGTATTCGTAAAGCTTGGTTCCGTCAAACTCCGTAAGGGCGTAGTGGTCAACGGCAAAGTGCACGGGGACAAAGTCGATGATGACACCTATGCCGCGGCGGTGGCACCTGTCCACAAGCTCCATTAACTGAAGGGGAGTGCCGTACCGCGAGGTGGGAGCAAAGAAGCCTGTGCTCTGATAGCCCCATGATTCGTCGCATGGGTGTTCGCTGAGGGGCATGAGTTCGATGTAATTGTATCCCATCTCGCAGACGTAGTCGATGAGCTCATCGGCTATTTCCGTGTAGCTGAACCAGCCCTCCTCGTCCTCGTCGGAGCGGCGTTTCCATGAACCCGGATGTACCTCATAGATGTTGAGAGCCCTGTCACGGCAGTCTGAGCGCTGTGCGAGCCAGTCCTCATCGCCGAATCGATAGCCCTCTATGCTCCGTATGACAGAGCAGGTGCCGGGGCGGAGCTCCATGCCGAAGCCGTAGGGGTCGCAGTGGTCGATGAAATCGCCCTTTGCATCGTAGATACGGTATTTGTAGCGCTGTCCCTCCTCAGCCTCGGGGACCACAAGCTCATAGAACCTTCCGTCGTTCACAGCCTTCATGGGGAGCGCCTCCCACTTGCTGAAATCACCGATAACAGAGACTTTTGAGGCGTTGGGAGCGTATACCCTGAAAACAGTTCCGCTGTCTGTGAGGTGAGCTCCCATATACTCGTATGCCGCAAATTCCCCTCCCTTGTAAAATCTCATTATGTCCATAAGCTCACCTCGTCGTTTTTTCTTGATTATACCACGATATATCGTTAAAGTCAATGACGTGGAACTGTACAAAAAGAGCTGCACGGGTCTATACAAAATCACTATATACTTTATCGCTTTGAACCTGCAAATCGTTAAATTGCCGTGTTGACATATTTTTACCGAAGTGGTATAATTTAAAGGTGTTCCGCGGGCGTTTTCACGCTGTTCGGGACCTTATACAGACCAGAGGAGATGTATATATGAAAAACACCTTCGGTTCCAGCGTTTCCGTCACCGTCTTCGGCGAGAGTCACGGTGAGGCTATCGGTGCCGTTCTCGACGGCATAGCACCCGGAATTGCTGTAGATGACGAATTTATCGCACATCAGATGAAGCTCCGCCAGTCAGTCAGTGCGCTGTCCACCGCACGCCGCGAGGCAGACAAGGTAAGGATAGTAAGCGGAGTATTCAACGGTAAGACAACAGGTACACCCATAACTTTCATAATAGAAAATCAGGACACAAGAAGCAAAGATTACGGCGAGCTTGCCTATAAGGCGCGTCCGGGTCACGCGGACTTCTCGGCTCAGATGAAGTATCACGGATTTCAGGACTTCCGCGGCGGGGGACACTTCTCGGGCAGGATAACCGCAGGAGTGGTGGCAGCCGGTGCAGTCGCCATCAGCGCTCTCCGCAGTAAGGGCATTGTCATAGGCACTCACATACTGTCCTGCGGCGGAGTCTTTGACCGCCCCTTTGACGATATGGAAAGCGATATCGCAAAGCTGGGTGATATGGAGTTCGCAGTCCTCGACAGTGAAAAGGCTGAGGAAATGCAGGCTGCCATAACCGCTGCTAAAAATGACGGAGACAGCGTAGGCGGCAGACTTGAGACAGCTGTTATCGGTCTCCCCGCAGGCGTCGGCGAGCCGTGGTTCGACACCGTGGAAAGCCTTCTCGCCCATGCGCTTTTCGGTATCCCTGCCGTCAAGGGAGTGGAGTTCGGCGCTGGCTTTGCCGCAGCCGATATGCTGGGCAGTCAGTGCAACGACTGCTTCAGCTCCGTGAACGGCGCTCCCGTATCGGAGACCAACAATAACGGTGGTATACTGGGCGGCATAACCACGGGACTTCCCGTTGTGTTCAGAGTTGCCGTGAAGCCCACACCTTCAATTTACAAGGAACAGCAGACAATCGATATAAACACCATGGAAAATACCACGCTTCAGATAAAGGGTCGCCACGACCCTGCTATCGTGCACCGTGCAAGAGTTGTAGTTGACAGCATTACTGCACTCGTGGTCTGTGACCAGCTGGCAATGAGGTTCGGCACAGACTGGCTCAAATGATCTGGAAAGGAAAATACTTATGGCACTTAATATCATCCGCGAGCTGCCTCACCCCTCGGAGCTGAAGGCTGCTCATCCGCTCTCTCAGGAGCTCATCGACATCAAGGCTGAACGTGACAGGGAAATAAAGAAGATATTCAGCGGAGAGTCCGATAAATTCCTGCTGGTGATCGGTCCCTGTTCGGCTGACAACGAGGACAGCGTCCTCGACTATATAACCCGTCTCCGCGGACTTCAGGAAAAGGTCAGCGACAAGATCATGATGATACCTCGTATATACACGGGTAAGCCCAGAACCACAGGTGACGGCTATAAGGGAATGCTCCATCAGCCTGATCCCACTGCTATGCCCGATCTGAAAAGCGGTATCATCGCAGTAAGACACCTTCACATGAGAGCCCTTGCGGAAACAGGCTTCAGCTGTGCGGACGAGATGCTCTATCCCGAGAATTACAGCTACCTCGACGATCTGCTGTCATATATCGCTATCGGAGCCCGTTCCGTTGAAAACCAGCAGCACCGTCTGGTGTCCAGCGGCGTTGATATACCCGTGGGTATGAAGAACCCCACCGGCGGCGATATCTCGGTAATGATGAACTCCATTACCGCTGCCCAGCACCACCACGCTTTCATCTACAGAGGCTGCGAGGTGAGAAGCGACGGCAATCCCTACGCTCACGCTATACTCCGCGGATACGTCAATGACAGGGGACAGTCCTTCCCGAATTATCACTTCGAGGACCTTATCAGCCTTGCAAGGATATATGCGGAAAAGGACCTGAAAAATCCTGCACTCATCGTTGACACCAACCACTCCAACTCCGGCAAGCAGTTCGAGGAGCAGATCAGGATATCCAAGGAGATACTTCACAGTATGCGTCACAGCACGGATATAAAGAAGCTGGTAAAGGGTCTCATGATAGAGAGCTATATCGTTGACGGCTCCCAGAAAATAGGGGAGAACGTCTACGGAAAGTCCATCACCGACCCCTGCCTCGGCTGGGAAAAGACTGAAAGACTGGTTCTTGAACTGGCAGACCAGCTCTGATGATAAAGCAGATGATCCTGCGATGTTTCGGCTCGGAGGATCATCTGCTCTTTGTTATAATATTTATTTTTTGCAGAGCTCTTGATTTTACCGCTCCTGTGTGATATAATGTTATAGTGATTTTATGCAGTGGTATCGAAGTGGTCATAACGGACATGACTCGAAACATAGTCGTTTCTGAGCTTGCCGCACTTTGATTTATCCCTGTTCTGCGTGGTTTCGGCGGTGTCTGTGATTGCGTTTGCAATTGGCTTTCTCGCAGTTTTCTCGCAGTTTTAAAGTTAAATTAAATACGCAGTGGTATCGAAGTGGTCATAACGGACATGACTCGAAATCATGATGCCCCTTGAGGGACGTGGGTTCGAATCCCACCCACTGCGCCAAGTGGATCGATCCCGAAAAGCAAACACATATGTTCATTTTTCGGGATTTTCTTATGCTTCTTTTTTCAATATACTTGTATTTAAAGCTTGTTCTTAAAATTGAACAGAAAAATCAAAACTATTCAAATTCAGACAAGAAATACAGTATTTTACATTATTCGAACAGAAGTGTTCATTTATACAATCATTGATCATCTAGATGATTTGCGAAATATTGTGCCTCTTTTTGGTCAGGTGTACAATTTATATTTGCCGAGTGAGGTCTGTCGTGATTATAGAATCTGATATAGTCGTTTACGGATTTTCTGAAATGCTTTTCGGAAGTATAGTCCTTTCGGTAGAGCTCCTCAGTTTTCATATTCTTGAAGAATGATTCGCAGACGGAATTATCATAAGGTACTCCTGCTTTTGAAAAAGACTGAACAATCTTCAATTCGCTAAGAAAACTTGTAAATGTGTTTGAGATATAATTACTTCCATTATCTGAATGAAAGATCAATCCATCTTTTGGAGCGCGGTCTGCATATGCTTCCCTTACCGTTCTTTTAGTTAGAGAAGTATTGTTTTTAAGTGAGATGTTATATCCTACAACTTTACGAGAAAACAAATCAATTATAACGCAAATATAATACTGTTTGTTTTTTAACTTGAAATAAGTGACATCGCTTACCCATATTTCATTCGGGTGCGTTGTTTTAAAATGCTGTTTTATTATGTTATCTCTCATTCTTTGCATATACATTTTTTTAGAGCCGCCTCTGATACTAAACATTCCGTTTTCGTGCATTATGCGTGCAACCAGTCTGTCTGAAACTTTATGTCCGCTGTTATTAAGAATGGCAGCGATTTTTCCTGCACCATATATATGGTCACTTTCACTATAAATCTTTTCAATCAATGGAAGAAGCTCTGCTCTGTTTTGCGCGGCTTTGGTATTGCCATGTTTCCCGCGGAGGATATAATTATAGAATGTACCACGAGGCACACAGAAAGCCTCACATATCACGTGTATGTTTTCATTCTTTTTATTAAGTTGTTCTAAATATGGTAATAATTCGCTGTGCGGCACTTCGTTTATAAATGGAGACTCTTGAAGCAGCTTAATGATCTTTTCGAGTTTTTCGCATTTCTGACTTAGTTTTCTGAATTCGCCAATATTTACCTTTACTTTCTTCTGCATTTTGAATTCATTGATCCAGTTATATATCGAGCCTCTGGATATTCCATATTCGTTAGCAAGTACAGTAATGCCTTCTCCGGACAAACAGCGTTTTACTATGTTTTTTTTTTCAGTTTTTGAAAGATTTTTCATAATTACAACTCCTGTATTGATTATTCCGCATATAAGTATGCAGTGGTGATTATTATATAAGCGATTTGCAGAAATGTCAATAGTATTGATTTTATCCTGTTTATGCGTTATAATTAGTAATAATGAAATGATGAATGGAGTTATGGAAATGGATAGATCATCAAAAATAGAACTCACTAATATGTGTCTTATATATGATGACAAGCGTGTGCTTGTACAGGAGAAGCAAGGATTGAAGGAAAAATACAAAGGCGGTCTCGTCTTTCCCGGAGGTCATGTTGAACCCGATGAGTCACTCTTTGATTCTGTCGTCCGTGAAATGAAAGAAGAAACTGGACTTACAATACATAATCCGCAGCCGTGTGGATTCAAGGACTGGATACTGGAGGACGGTACACGTTATATAGTTCTTCTGTATAAAACAGACCGGTTCGAAGGAAAGCTTAAAAGTTCCGAAGAAGGCAGAGTTTTCTGGCTTGACAGATCAGAAATAGAAAGTGCAAATCTTATATGGAATATGCGTGAGCTAATGCAGATATTTGAGACTGACAGCTTCAGCGAATTCTTCTTCAAGATACAGAATGGTTCATATAAAGGACAGTTATTAGGATAATTTACATCAGACATAGTATCATTAAAAATGTTTCGGGAGGTTACGATGCAAAAGTTTTTGTTTAGTCCTATAGAGGATCACACATACAGCATAGTCGGATATGAGGGAGATGAGTCGGATGTTGTTATACCTGAAAACTATGGCGGAATAAAAGCGACCGTCATTTGCGATAAAGTATTTACAGGACATAGTGAAATAGTATCAGTAACAATTCCTGATACAGTAACTGATATGGGAGAGTTTGTATTTGAAGGCTGTTATAACCTGAAACATATAAAGCTGTCCTCGGAGTTGCGGTATTTATGGGGATACACATTCTGCCGCTGCGGTATTGAAGAAATAGTAATTCCGGATCGATTAAGGTCAATTCCGCCTTTTGCATTCAAGGATTGTAAACATCTTAAACGAGTCGTTTGCGGCACCGATATGAAAAAAATCTACTCATGGGCGTTTGCCGGCTGTGATAGCCTTAAAGAGGTTACTTATAATGATGACGTCGTGGTAAGTCCGGATGCTTTCAAGGATAAGGAATTGAATACATAATATCGACAAAAAGGCTTAAAATAGCCGTTTAGCGTATGTCAATATTTTTATTCGCCTTAGACATATTGGCATAACAAAATTGATGACATGCCCCAAAAAGCCCGAAATATCGGGCTTTTTGCTATCCAAATTCCGAAAAAATTCTTGAAAAAATGAGGGATGACATTGGGGTATTTTAGGCCTCTGGCTGGATTTGAACCCTCACAAGGAAAAATTTTGGAGTGAATATAGGTCGAAATACAGGCAAATATCGATTTTCTCGGCAAAAAATAGTATACAAAGTTTCGGACTCGGTTTTAGTGGTTTTCACGAAATGTGAAAACACTGGGATCGAGTCCTTTTTTGTTTCACCGAAAACCAAGTGATAGAAAACCTATCAGCGATTTGTGATCCGTTTTTGACGGCATCGGTGGTAGGTCGGGAAGCTGCACCACCGAGAGCAACTACAGCCGCTGTGAACGATTTGTGCGGTGTGTGAAGCGGTCGAACAGTATAATTCTCCTGCGCGGAATATAAGTTACGATTACAGAACAATTATGACGCGAAAAAGCCAGCGGAGGCTCTCCGCCAGATACATAGAAAGCAGATCACGCCTGCTGTCTATGGAATAATTATGTAACAGGAGGAAAATAGATGAACAAATTCTACATGAACGGTAAGCTGATACACAAGGCTTCTGATCACAACACCAAACGCTGTGAGGTCGAGAAATGGGTATTCCTTCCTCACTCCGACTTTGAAAGGCTGAAAGCAAACCCATATCAGGAGCATGAGGCGATAACTGCCGCCAGGGACCTTATGTACGAGGACAAGAATGCCTACCACTGCATAATGCTTCTTGACAAGTACGGCGAAGACGGACTGCTCATCGAAGCGGAAGGATTTGATTATCCTCGCCTTTCCATGTTCGTACCTGATGCTAAGTCGATCTACGAAAGGTACCAGACTTCCGAACCCGAACTGAAACTTCACGACATAATCAAGGATACTGTCGAAAAGATCGCTGAACTTGCTCATACAGACAAGACAGACTTCACATCAGCTGATATGATCGATATGGACGAGGTCGAGAGTCTTGTCAAAAATGCTATCGTACAGCAGCTCGCTCAGAGAGATGATATCAAAATGGCTGAGAACACTGACATTGGAGTTGTCTTTCAACCGGATATCCATGTTGAGTCTGAGAAGCTCACCGAGCTGAAGTTCTACTGTCCCCTTAAGGTTCAGCGAGAGATCAAGCCAACATTCGATGAAGATGAATTCTTTGAGGATACCGAGGAACTCTCAGATTTCGAGGCACTTGAGTACGAAAGTGAGATCAGCGGAGCTATTGAGGCGTATCAGTCAGACGAGGAAGAAAACCGTGGAATAATTGCATATCTCGGCGACAGAAAGCGTTTCGCAGATAAGGTCTACTCCATATTCCCATCTGTAGAGAAGGTCGGCGACAGGCTCATGGGAGTGTTTACCTGCCAGATATGCGGAGAACTTGACAGCTACGAGTATGACGAGCTGTTGCAGGAGCTCCGTGGACAGGCTTCAGACGGCTACTGCGAAGGGCTCGAGCAGCATGAGCTCCACACTTCTGAGGGAGATATCTACGTCAGCTTCTATGACACCTGCGGTGCATGAAAGCTCATGACTGAGGAAGAAGTAAAGGCGGCTCCTGAGTCGCCGTCAGAGGATATCGGCATGAGAATGTGAGGCGCGATATGATAAATGTAAATATCCGATATATGGGAAAGGAACTGCCAACGGAGATCCCCAAAAGGAATCATGAGCTTATTGCAGAACTGAAAAAGGCAGGAATAGATCTGCCTTCAGAAAAACTCAAGCTCAGAAGCAGCGCCAAAGACCAGTATCTTGTTGGTCTATATACCAACGATCCTCTCGGTGACGTTATTATCGACAGATTATGCGATAATGATGATCTGCTGGAACTCAATAATCTCTGTGAGATATTGGATAAAGCTTCAGACCGTGACAACATCATGAGATGTATTCTCGACAGTGATGTCAGATGCATAAACGGCATCAAGAAGCTGTTTGCAGAACGATTTATGGAGTTCTCAGATAAGCTGGTGCTGAATACGAGCCTTGAAAGAAAGCCGACCGAACTTGCGGTCAAGGGCTGTATCATCGAAAAGGCTATCCCTGTAAGCCACAGGAAGTTTGAAGCTATAACAAAAGCTCCTCTCAGGGATTAACCGTTGATAGCTGAAAACAAAGACATCATGTACTTTGACAGTAAATATAATAAGTATCACTGCCTTCTCATTTACGATAAGGACTTCGGCGACGGCATTATTGTAGAGTCCGAGGGCAGTAATTACGCTCGATACGCTCAGTATGTACCACAGGCAAAGACCATTTATGATCATTACAGAGCTACACATCTTAATGAGTTAAGGCTATGCTGTCCTATAGAGATATACCAGCATATTGAGGACTATCCGAGGGATAGCTGCATACTTGATAATGCGGATATGGCTGGGTATGCTGATGATATTAACGCATTTATTTATGAAAATGACCTTCCTGCGGAACATGAGAGAGGTCTTATGCATAAGTTCTTCTACGTTCCTTTATACATAGGAGAAAGATGTATATGCATAAGTTATAGCAATAGCAGTGTGAAAAAAGTACATTGAAGAATATTGGAACCATTAATTAAATACAAATTAAAGGTTATTTTTTATGTTCATGAAAAGTGCTAAAATAAGTGAATAGGGATATATACTGTTTCTTTTGCAGTTATGCAGCCTGTAAATAATTGTGAGATCTACATTAATTAACGTGTATTTATGAGCCCAGATTATAGTGAATTCAATTCTTTTAGGAACAATGCAACTATTTTTATCATTTCTTCAGTTAATAGATTTAAATAAAGTTACTGATTTTTTATCTTTCTCCAATGCGAACTACTGATTTTGTATATTTTGACAGTTTTTGGAATAGTTTTGAAATTTTTAGAGTTTATATGTTGACTTATTGAATGAAATATGGCAAAGTTAAATGAATGTATTAGTTGAATAAAGTAGATAAATATATTTCAAATTTATATTATTTTAAAGTGAAAATCGGCTGCTTTTTGTTCATTTTTATAACTAGACACACGACTTATATTTCATTGATTTTTGTTTTCAAGAGAAGACAAGGTTTTAGAAACATCTTGTTAAAGTTTCACTGGCTCTGCGAAAAAATCTTTGTGAATTCAAAAACTGTGATAAAAACGTTATGTGGTGAGCGGCTTGAAAAATCAGCCGCTCCGATTTTTTACAGTATACAATGGATACTGTAATCTGTCAAGGTTCTAAGGATATCAGCCTGTTGGAATGGAGCACAGTGGAATGGAATCAGGCTGATATCCGGCGACTCAGCCGATCCTGTCGGGGTACATGATCTCCAGCTCGCCCAGGACTTTACCCCAGTTTCGCAGCGGCATAGTCCATTTCTTAGCTATCTCATGTGTTGCAAGATACAGACCCTTCAAGAGCGCTGTATCGCTTGGAAATACGCTTCTCTGCTTGTTCAGACGGCGATAGCCACTGTTAAGGTTCTATGGCATTAGTGGTATAAATGACTTTCCTGACGTCGGTTGAGAACTTAAAAATGGGCGATATTACGTCCCAGTTCTTGTACCAGCTCTTCATAGCGTTGGGATAATTGTTCTCCCATTTTTCAGTAACACGGTCGATGGCTTCAAGAGCAGCACCCTCGGAAGGCGCATGATAGATCGTTTTAAGGTCATTTGCCAACTCCTTCTTGTTCTTCTCTCAGACGTATTTCAGTGTATTTCTTACCTGATGAACGATACAGCGCTGAAGCTCAGTCCGCGGAAATGCAGCTGATACGACTTCTTTCATACTTGTAAGTCCGTCTGCACAGATGAAGAGAATATCGTTTACTCCGCGGTTTTTCAGTTCATTCAGCACGCCAAGCCTGTATTTTGCACTTTCGTTTTCGCCGATATGTATTGAAAGAACTTCCTTGTGACCTGTCATGCTGACAGCCAGAATCACATACGCGGCAAGCTTCCTGATCTGTCCGTTATCACGCACTGAGAAGCGTACAGCATCGATGAATACTATCGGATATACTTCGTCCAATGGACGTTTCTGCCAGTCCTCTATCTGCGGAAGAAGCCGGTCTGTAATATCAGATACCATACCGTCATTGACCTCGAAACCGTAGATATCCTCGATAGTCTCGCTTATCTGCCGATTTGTCATGTCTTTGGCGTACAGCGATATTATCTTCTGTTCAATGCCTGAGATATCTTTCTGATGCTTCTTTACGACCTTTGGCTCAAAACTGCCATCACGATCCTGCGGCACTTCTATCTCGGTTTCGCCGAAGCTGCCGCGAATCTTCTTTGTTTTTTGCCGTTGCGATAGTCAGGATTGTCGGAACACTCATATTCCTGATATCACAGATGTTCGTCCATTTCGGACTCAAGCATTTCCTGTATTGTTCCGCCGAGAAGATCTTTAAGTGCATCCTCAATATCCTTTGCAGACTTGATGTCGTATTCCTCAAGCAGCATTCCTATGATGTTCTTCTTGCCTTCGCTCATTGGTTCTCTTTTTCTTCTTGCCATAAAAAATCAGCCTCCTGTGATATTAATTATATTTTATCACAGTTAGCTGACTTTTTACGACTTTTTTTCAAAGGCTCGTTTCACTAAACAAATTTCGATTCTTTGACTTGCATCCGGTTCTAGAATGTGTTTCTTTTTTTTCAATGCACCATTGAAGAATTTCTAATGATAGTTTACCTGAGTATCATATCCAATAGCATAGCAAGGACGATGATTGTTGTAAAAATCTACACAGTTTTCGAGAACCTTTTTGAGTTCTACTTTTATTTGACACGAATTCATTCTGAAATTCATATAGAGTTCTTCTTATATCCACTCATTATATAAGCTCATTAACTGGTTCTTCGGTTGGATTGCTGGTACGGGACATTGACTTTATGATTGCAGAAGACATATTGATTGAATGTATTGCTTTTGAATTGCTTCATAATGAACTATTTTTTCGGTGAATTCGTGTGTTTGCTCATTCGGTAAACTCATTTCCGATAGAATATACTACAGTATCTAGGCGGATTCGCAATTGGTTTTTAAGAAAGTGTCAAGACCAAATGGAAAAAACAATTGCATAAAGTACTCACTATATACTTTAGATGAGATTTTTCGACCACTTTGTATTTACTTTTATTATAGTATCAAAAAATGCGAAAAGCGAGAAAAATCTTGCACTTGCAAAATGTAGAAAATGCGGTCTGAAAAAGATTATAAAAGCAATCAAAATACAGTTGTAATCAAAGTTATCATAAACGAAACAACATTGCATATTGCAAATATCTTGGTGTATGTTTATCAGACAAAAGACTTGGTAGACTAAGGATTGACGTTTTTTGGCAGAAAGGAATGAGGACAATAATAGAGATGAAATAAGCAGGGACAGAAAAAACCGTAGTAGCTGAGGAGTCTGTGGAAGTAGATGGAACAAAGGGAGGAAAGGTTGAACTGCTGAAAAGAAAACCGTAAATGACTAGAGCCGGATACACGGAAAACGTATCAGTAGGCAGGAAAATCGTGGAGCCGTATGAAGCGAGAGTTTCAAGTGTGGTTCTAAAGGGGACTGGGGGGGAGTTCTTCCGGTCTACCGGCTAAAAACGCATATATAGTTCTTAGAAGAGTTTATTTTGATGTTATATTGAAGAAAGGAATGAAATTACTAATGAAAATTGTAATTTTAACTGCAGGAACATTTGGAGATGTTAAACCTAATGTTGCATTGGCTGTTGGCTTGAAAAAAGCTGGGCATGATGTAAGAATCGTAACAAGTATGGACGGAAAAGATTATATTACTCAGCATGATATTGATTATTTTTCTACAGGTTTCAGCATTAAGGATCTAAGCAGCACTAACGAAGCAAAAAGAATTATGTCTGCTGGCGATAAAACTATGAATCGTTTTATGGACATGAAGTCATATTTGAATATATTTATTGAGAAGTTGTTCCAAAAGGGAATTGAAGGATGCGCAGGGTACGATATGATCATACCTGCCGGATTTGGACTGCATGTGGGTTATCATGTCGGTGAGGCTTTGAATATTCCTGTTATTCCAGTTCTTTATCAACCTCAGACAATGACTTCGGATTTACCATTATGTTTTTTCCCGCCATTACATTTAGGATATCCTCTAACAGGTTTGTATAATAAATTTTCGTATGAACTTAGTGATGATTTCCTTACATTTGCTTTAAAAGGTGTTGTCAATAAATGTCGTAAGAGTGTTGGCCTTTCAGAGATAAAGCATTTTAAATTTCATAAGACACTTCGTGAAAAACATTTGCCGATTATATACGGAATCAGCAGTCTTATGTTGCCCAAGCCGAGTGACTATGGAAAGCATCTTCATTTTACGGGATATTTCTTCCTTGAAGAAGATAAGTATTATCAGCCTTCACAGGAATTGGAGGATTTCCTTAAAGAAGGAAGCAAGCCTGTACATATTGGGTTTGGCAGTATAACAATGAAAAACCCAGATCAGCTTGAGTATTCTATTTTAAAAGCACTTGAAAAGTGTAAAAGAAGGGCTGTTATATTAACAGGATGGGGCGGATTGAAATTTGATACGAAAAATGATAATATTTTTGTTACACAAGCGCTTCCTCATGACTGGCTGTTTCCAAGAATGGCAGCTAATGTACATCATGGAGGAGCAGGCACTGTTGCTACGAGTATTCGTGCCGGTGTTCCGACAATAACAGTTCCGTATACAATGGATCTTCCATTTTTTAGTCGAATTGCATATGAAGCAGGCGTAGCTGTCAAACCTATTCGCCCCAAAAATCTTACATCTGATACCCTTGCTGCGGCTATTATTAAAGCAACAACGGATAAGCGCCTTATATATCGTGCAAAGGTTTTAGGTGCTAAAATGATGCAGGAAGATGGAGTGGGAAATGCTGTGGCAGTAATAAACAGATATTTATCGAAAAAGAATTTCAGAACCGATTATTTTTCATAAGCCAGTACATTTTTTGACTGAAATAATAAATTGAGTAGTTTTAAATTTGAAAGGAATAAGGTAAATATTGTATGATAGAGATAGAGAAAAAACCTTTTGTTTCAATAAAAGATGTCAGAAAGAATTTTCAAATGGGGAAAGTAACAGTTGAGGCGCTTAAAGGTGTAACTCTTGGAATAGATCAAGGTGAGTTTTTAGCTATAGGTGGTGCGTCCGGAAGCGGTAAGTCAACACTACTCAATCTCATTGGCTGTTTAGATACAGTAACATCGGGAGAAATAGAAGTTAATGGTAAATCTTTATTAAAACTTAAAGAAAAGGAAAAAGATAAGTTCAGAGTCAAAACTATTGGTTTTGTATTTCAGACTTTTAACCTTATTCCTGTCCTTAATGTTTATGAAAATGTTGAACTTCCGCTTTTGATTTGCAAAGATGTTTCTTTGGAAGAACGCCGAAAGAGAGTTGAACATTTTATTGAGGCGGTTGGTTTATATAGTTATATGAAACATAAGCCGGCTGAATTATCCGGAGGTCAGCGTCAAAGAGTGGCAGTAGCAAGAGCACTTGTAACTCATCCGATGATTGTTCTTGCAGATGAACCTACTGCAAATCTTGATTCAAAAACAGGAATAGAGATAATTGAACTAATGCATGATATCAACAGAAAAGAAAATACTACATTTATTTTCTCAACACATGATAACAAAGTTATGGAACGTGCTGACAGAGTGGTTTATGTTAAGGATGGCGTTATTGTCTCTCAAATAGATTAGAAAAGATTAATTAAAATATTGTAAAAAGAGGAACAAAAATGAATTTATTTCGTTATAGCTTAAAAAATATTAGCGAGAGAAAGGCACAATCAATAGTTTTTGTTTTATTTATTTCAGTAGCTTGTACGGTCTTGATTTTTTTTAATTGCTTTGTTTATACTATAGCCAATCAGTCGAAGGGATCGATAAAAACAAATCTAACAGGAAAAATGATTATTCGCTCAAGTAAAGATGAAGGTGAGATCTATACGTCGTCCGGAAGTTGGGGAAATATAATTCCTTTAACTGATAATCAGATTAATAGCGTAATTTCAGCTTTTAATAGTGATGATTATGAAATTGTTAAAAGAATAAGAATGAATATGGAATTTGAGAATGATGTAGCCAAGGTTTCGGGTATAGTAATGTCATATGAGAATAACAGTATCGATGATGAATTTTTTGATTTGAATTCAGGGAGGATGATATCTGCAGACGATAAAAACAGTGTTATTATTACTCCAGAACAGGCAAGAAGTCTTAATGCAGATGTTGGAGATAAAATAAATGCGATTTATACTACTGAAGCAGGGCAAGCAGAGAAAGAAGTTGAAATTATAGGCATAGGTGAAACGGAACTTCTTCTTGGTATGGTTATCAGTTACATTGATTATGATCTATCCAAAGAAATGCTAAAACAAGCAGGGCAAGGTGATTGTTCAGCTACCGAATTACTTGCTGTTGAGATGAAAGATAACATTTCAAAGGATGAAGCAATGAATAAGATTAATGCTTCACTTGATGGAGAACATAAATTAAGTGTTACTTTTTGGGATGAAGCAAGTGACTTTCTTATTGGAATGATCAATTTATATTCTGCTATAATTTATATATTCATATTGTTATTGATGATTGTAATATTTGTTCTTATTTTAAATCTAATTTTAGTCAGTGGTTTGGAACGAAGAATTGAAGTTGGTACGTTACGTGCAATTGGATTCAGCAAGAAAAAGGTATTGGGGATATTCCTTACAGAATATGGAATAATAAGTGTTTTCTCATTACTGGTAAGTGTAGTTATAAGTTTTGTACTTATCAAACATTTTTCAGAAAACTGTATTACTTTCAAGGCACCAATCACATTTGTTACAGGTAGAAAACTTTTTATGCAGTATGATTTGTGGGGAACAGTGCGCATTGTTTCATTCATGTTAGTATCAATTTTAATGTTCTGTGCTTTACCGGTTTGGCGAATTGTATCAATTAAGCCTCTTGAAGCATTATCAGATAAAGGGTAAATAGGTGAAAGAATTTGTTTATTGAATTAAAAATAGCATTAAGAAATGTTTTAAATAATAAAAAAAGATCAATATTACATGGTAGTATTATTTTAGTTGTTTCATTATTGCTTTTTTTCAGTGATTCTGCTATGAACGGAGTATATAATCAGTCATTGCGTGGATATTTGTATCTTCAGTCAGGACATGTTGCTGTTGAATGGGAGAGTACAAGAAAAATAGGAGATATGTCTGCTGCAAAATTTTTGATTGATTCATCATTTGATTCAGATAATAAAAGTGATAATAAAGAAGCTGTTAGAAAGCTCAAAGAGTATGTCACAAATAATAATGAAAATATTGAACACGTTTTTTATTCTATAAGAAAGAACGCAATTTTAAAAAATGATGATAAAAATAATGAAAGTATTATCTTATATGGTTTGAATGCAGAAAATAAGGACATGATCATTTCAACTAAAACTTTGTCAATGGCTGAAGGACAAATGCTTTCAGATAATAAAAATGGTATTTGCATTAGTATGAGTATGGCAGAAGATCATAACTATAAAATCGGTGATAAGATATCATTAGAATTATATGCAAAGGATAAAAGTCAAATAAAATGTGAGTTTGAAATAACAGGTATTTATAATAATGGCGCGGGATATGATAATCTTTACGGATTTATAAATCATGATAGACTTAAAGAATTAGTAAAATATGAAGATGATGAATTTGATCTTTGCAGAATATATCTTAAAGATTTGAAGGATTCCGAAACTGTTGCAAGTGATATTAATAAATACATAGGTGATTGTAACGATGTCCTTAAAGCTGAAGATTATAATACTGCTTCAGTGTTTTATACAAGCATATCCAAAAATCTAAAATTTTTCTTTGTTGTATTTACGGCATTTTTGCTTATTATGATTGGATTAGGTATGCAGTCGACATTAAAACTGAATTTGTTCCAGAGACTTAGAGAATTCGGTACGCTGCGTGCTATTGGTTATAACAAAAAAAAGATGTTTTTTCATTGTTTTCCTTGAGGTTGCAGTTTTGTCTTTTGTAGTATGGGCTGTTTCTACAATTATAGGTTTTATCATCGTTCTTTTAATAAATATAAATGGCATATATCTTGGATCGGGAACAATAAGTTATACACTTGGTGGAGAATATTTATTTTTTGATGTAAAAATTATTGATATTATCAAGTCGTTTATAATTGTTATGTTATTCTCATTATGTGCAACATTAGCACCGGGAATATCTATTTGTAAACGAAATATAGTAGATGCTCTTTCAAACAGATAATTATAAAAATATCGTATTGATGAAGTATGTAAAAGGTTTTATTGAAGCAAATGTGTATTGTCAGAACTAAGGATGAGAATTGTCTTTCGTCCTGATAACACAATTTGAAATATATTAATAGGTATATTGAAGTCTGAAATAATATATGTAAGACGACGCTGCATAATGTAGCAATGAAGAAAAAGCTTTACTGGGAAAATAGTTAGCGCCCCCCTCATAAAGTACATCTGATGTTTTTGCACATCATAAACTTCTATCTTTTCAGTAATATAAAACGGTAATCCATTGACACAGTTTATCTGCGGATTTTTATGCAATCTGACTGTGCTTCTACGGTATATTTTTTTGAGGCCTTTCATTAATAATAGTGTCAGGTTTTAATATGTAAGGAGTTTAATATGAAAAAAGAATGTTATTTTATAAGTTTGATTTTAAAACCAAGAGAGACGATGGCTAAATTAGAAAAAGATCCACATAAAATATTTAAAAGTTTTCGTTGTATGCTAATTATGTCATTGCTATATGGTTTGGCATCATTTTGTATTTCACTTAATAATATTCCTTCGTCTTTAAAACCATGCCTTAATCTTCCTGAAGATAGGTACTATTTTTATCAATCTTTTTTTATTTGTCCTGTAATTATTTCTGGTTGGTTATTAATGTCTGGCTTTGGATTCTTGCTCAGTAAAGCGTTGAAAGGAAAGGGCGATTTTGAGAATATACTTGTTTTTACAGGATATTGCATTGCAGTTCCAACATATATAACATTGCTGGCAGATCTAATAACATCGTTAACACAGTATTCAAAGCTCGTTGATGCAAGATGGTGGGCTGATCAAATTTCAACATTTGGCACATGGCCCTTCTATTTTTTATGGACAATAATGCTTGCAGAAGTTGTTTTAATTATATTATATTTATCTATTGCATTTATAAAAACACAGAATTTCACTAAAGTTAAATCTACTATAATTGCGTTAATAACTTTTATTATTTATCAGTCTTTTTTGTTATTATTTATACGATAATTTGACTTGATAGCGAGATTTTGTGCTTTTTAATATTCTATAGAATAATATTTTAGAAGGTGTTTATGTGGATAAAATGATTTTTATGTTTTCTGGACAAGGTTCTCAATACTATGGTATGGGAAAAAAGCTATACCATAGTGATGAGTATTTTAGGGAAACAATGGATGAACTTGATAAAATTCCAAATCAGCTTTTAAATTGTTCGATAATAGATATATGTTATAATCAAAGTGATTATAAAGACGAGTTCAGCCGTTTATTATATACTCATCCTGCGTTGTTTATGGTACAGTATTCTTTGGCTGTATCTTTGATAAAGCATGGTATAAAGCCAGATTGTGTAATAGGAACAAGTCTGGGAGAATCAGTTTCATTTGCTGTTGCTGGGGTTATTGAGCCATCCAAAATGCTAGAGATGATTATAAAACAGGCATTAATAGTTGAAAGAACATGTGAAGAAGGAATGATGGTTGCTGTACTTGCATCATATGATTATTACTTGAAGAATATTTCTGATTTTAAAGAAAATTATGTTATTTCTATCAATTTTGAAGGGAATTTTGTTATTGCAGGACTAAAAAAAATATGATCGAAACAATAAAACTTCTTAAAGGAAAAAATATATGTTTTATAGTTCTTCCTGTAAAATATGCTTATCACACCAAATATATTGAATCAGTGAAGAAGGAATTATTAGTGTTGCAGTCACAGTATCATTTTTCTGAGCCTATAATAAAGATTATTTCTTCTTTAAGGGGCGATTGTGATTATAAATATGATGATAAATACTTATGGAAGGTTATTAGTGAACGAATGTTTTTTCGTAACGCTATAAATGATCTTGATCATAAAAAAACGTATTCTTTTATTGATCTTGGACCTTCAGGTGCGTTATCCAATTTTATAAAATATAATCAGAATGCTCCTGAGAACAAGAAGTTATTCAGCATAATGCTTCCGTATGGATCTGAAATTGACAATTACAGAAATGTATTAAGAGAATTAAAAAGGCAAGTATGAAAATAAAAGTAAAGGAAACACCGCACGAAGCATGTCTGATGAAAAATTTGACATGCTATAACAATAGTATGAATTTTGCTACAAGAAGAAAGCTGTCAGTTTTTAAGGCTTTTGAGTATAGATTATTTAAAAAATACGTGTAATTCCTTACTGGATTGCAAGGTTTTACTCGCAAATATATTTAACAGGAGGTAATCAATGATAGCATACGTATTTCCAGGACAAGGATCACAAGTAAAAGGAATGGGGGAAGGACTATTTGATGAGTTCAGTTCCTATACAGAACTTGCAAGTAATATTTTAGGCTATTCTGTTAAAGATTTATGTCTGAATGATACTGATATGAATCTCGGTAAAACACAATATACGCAGCCAATGCTTTATATTGTCGAATCACTAATGTATTTGAAGAAAAAAAGTGAAGATAATATAAGACCTGATTTTGTTGCGGGACATAGTTTAGGTGAATATGCTGCATTATTTGCGGCGGGTGTTGTTGATTTTGAAACAGGTCTTCGTTTAGTTCAGAAACGAGGCGAATTGATGTCTAGAGCAGTTAGCGGTTCAATGGCGGCAATAATTGGCCTTCAACCTGAAGAAATATTGAGAGTTTGCCATGAAAATAATTTTGATGAGTTAACCGTTGCAAATTATAATTCTCCAAGTCAAACTGTTATTTCAGGTTCAAAACAGCAAATTGATGATGCAGAAAAGATTTTTTCAGAAATTGAATATACAAGGTATGTTAAGCTTAAAGTAAGCGGTGCATTTCATTCGCCATATATGGCTGATGCAAGCAGACAATTTTCTGAATTTGTTGAGCATTTCAATTATAATGCACCTCAAATACCTGTATTCTCTAATTATACAGGTGTACTTTATACAAATAATAATATCAAGGAAAATCTTGTCAAACAAATCACTAATTCAGTAAGATGGACTGATATTGTACGTTATATGATGGGAGAAGGTGTTGATGAGTTTATTGAGTTGGGCCCAGGTAAAGTACTTATGGGCCTCATTAATAATATAAAGAAAAATTGTGAGCCTATGAAATTACCGATAACAGATGATAAGTGCCTTGTTCCTAAGAATACTTGTGATAATAATTTGCAGAAAGAATTTCATCTGGGTTCTGAAGAGTTTAGAAAAGAGTATAATGTGAAATATTCGTATATTCAAGGTGCAATGTATAATGGAATATCTTCGTCTGATATGGTAATTGCAATGGGTAAAGCAGGTTTGTTGGGAATATTTGGAACGGGTGGTCTTTCTATCGACATCGTTGAGTTAGAATTAAGAAAAATTAAAGATTCATTATGCAATAATGAATCTTTTGGAATGAATCTTCTTTTTAATTCAGATTATACAGAAAAAGAAGAAAAGATGGTTGATCTTTTCATTAAAGAAAATGTGTCTGTTATTGAATGTTCTGCGTATATTTACATTACTCCTGCAATAGTTAGATATCGCTTAATGGGTGTAAAAAGAGCTGAAAATGGTGTAGTTTATTCCACAAACCGTATAATCGCCAAGCTCTCACGTCCAGAAGTTGCAGAAGCATTTATGAGTCCTCCTCCGGATGATATTGTTGAAAATCTTTTGTTTGAAAATGTAATATCAACTGAACAGGCAAAACTTGCGAAGGAGATATCAATGGCTGATGACATTTGTGCCGAATCTGATTCTGCTGGTCATACGGATCAGGCTGTTGCATTATCTCTTATTCCTTCAATATGTTCTTTAAGGAATCGTTTACAGAAAAAGTACAATTATACAAAGCAAGTCAGAGTTGGAGCAGGCGGAGGAATTGGTACAGGTGATGCTGCACTTGCATGTTTTGCACTTGGCGCAGAATTCATTACAACAGGTTCAATCAATCAGTGCACAGTTGAGGCGGGAATCAGTGACATTGTAAAAGATATGCTTCAGGAAATAGATGTACAGGATACTCAGTATGCTCCTGCAGGAGATTTGTTTGAGTTGGGAGCAAAGGTTCAGGTTCTGAAAAAAGGTGTCTTTTTCCCCGCAAGAGCAAATAAACTCTATGAATTATATAAACAACTGGGATCAATTGATGAAATTGATGATAAAACAAAAAAACAACTTGAAGAAAAATATTTCAAAATGTCTTTATCTGAGGTTTATGATAAAATAAAGGCATATTATTCAACAAGTGTTATTGATAAAGCTGAAAGTAATCCTAAATATAAAATGGCCTTAATATTTAAATATTATTTTGCATTGGCTACAAAATCAGCTAAATATGGTGAAATAGATAATAAGGTTAATTTTCAGGTGCATTGCGGACCTGCGTTGGGAGCATTTAATTCTCAGGTTAAAGGTACTGAACTTGAAGATTGGCATAATCGATATGTTGATAAAATTGCGGAAGTGATAATGAATGATGCTGAAAGTAAATATAAAGCTTTTTTAAATATTAAGTCGATGTGATTGATTATTTAGACTTTGAATATCATAATTTAAAAACTTTAAAAGTTCGATAAAAATATCAGTTGAATAATGGGCCTGAATTAATCTTTATCTGAACTGAAAGCGAATAATTAGGTTTATATTCTTGAATGATCAGTTCGTAAAGAATCATGATGTTTATACTACAGAGTGATTTTACGTTTGGTTCATATCAGGAATTAAATAATGTCTTCTCAAGTAAAGAAATAGCATTGAAGTATCGAAAAATGGATAAATATGATATAAGAGAAGTGCAAAAAGTGAGAAAAAATTGTACTTTGTAGGATGCCATGGGATGTTTGGGTGCTTTTTGAAATTACTGCCTTAATGAGGAGAGACTAAATAATAAAATTTGAAAAGAGTGATAAGAAATGAGTAAGGAAGAAATTTTTGAAATCGTAAAGAATTGTGTTGTTGATATTTTACCTGATATTAATGAAAACGATATTAAAATCACGGATGCTCTTAAAGATTTGGGAGCAAATTCAATTGACAGAATGGATGTTACGATTGGATGTATGAAGGCGTTGAAACTAAAAGTACCTATGATAAGATTTGGCAATATTTCAAATATTCAGGGACTGGTTGATGTATTATATGAAGAATGTAATGCAAAATAAAATTGTCATTTCCGGTATGGGTGTTGTTACAGCCGGATGTAATAATGTTGCTGAATTTAAAGATTCCCTGAAAAATGGAAAAAGTGGAATAAAAAAGGTCATGTATGCTGATGATGGAAAGTGCGACATAAAAATCGGCGCTTTGCTTGGTGAATATTTCTTAGGATCTGATGAATTTGAGAAGTATATTGATATCGATGCGTCTCTTTACAGCAGAGCAAAAAAAATATTGAGAAACACCTCATTGTCTGAAAAAGCTTCTGTTATGACCGCCCTTGAGGCATGGTGCGATGCTGGTTTATATAAATTTGACATTGATCCTGAACTAATTTCTATAATTGTCGGAGGTTCAAATCTGACTAAAAAAATAAGCTTTGATAATCATGATTCGTTCATGGCAGAACCTTGCTATTTATCACCCCAGTATGCAATGAAGTTTTTTGACACAAATCATGTCGGGATATTGAGTGAATTATTGCAGATAAAAGGTGAAGGTTTTTCAGTAGGCGGCGCTTCAGCAAGCGGTAATATGGCAATAATTGAAGCTATGAGATTATTAAGGTATGGTTTATCTGATATATGTGTTGTGGTAGGGGCACTTTCGGATTTATCACTTATGGAGCTTCAGAGCTTTATGAATATAGGTGCTCTTGCAGGAAAGAAATTTGCAGATAGACCGGAAGAAGCTTGCAGACCTTTTGATGAACAGCATGAAGGATTCGTATATGGACAGGGATGCGGATGCCTTATCCTTGAAACAGAAGAATCAGTCGAAAGAAGACAGGGCAGTTTCTACGCTAAATTGTTAGGCGGAGGTATGTGCCTTGATGGAAACCATCTTACAAATCCTAATAAAGACGGAGAAATAAAAGCAATGAAAAAAGCTATTGATGATGCCAAATTGAGTATAGAAGATATATTGTATCTTAATGCACATGGAAGTTCGTCTTCGTTAGGTGACAATACAGAATGTGAAGCTATAAAGGAATTATTTGGTGAGCACTTAAAACGTATGATGATCAATTCTACCAAAGGCATCACTGGACACTGTTTATCTGCCGCCGGTGTTATTGAAGCAATAGCATCTATAATTCAGATGAATGACAGATTTATACACGATAATATAAATCTTGAAAACCCTATTGATGAAAAATTTACTCTTGTCAGGGGGAAAAGAGACAATGTTGATGTTAAAATTGCTATGAGCAATTCATTCGGTTTTTCCGGAATAAATACGTCTATAATAATTGAAAGGAACTTTTAAATGAGAGTTGGAATTGAAGCTATAAATTTCTATAGTGCACAAACATATATACCGGTAAAAAGGATTTTTGAAGGAAGAAATCTAGATTTGAGTCGATTTGATAATCTTATGATGGATAGTAAGTCTAACGCCCTTCCTTGTGAAGATCCTGTAACAATGGGGGTTAATGCGGCTAAACCTATACTTGATAAGATGTCTCGTGATGAGATAGATAAGATTGAATTATTAATTACTTCAACCGAATCAGGTCTTGATTTTGGAAAGGCAATCGCAACATATATGCATAAGTACCTTGGTTTAGGCCATAATTGCAGACTATTTGAAGTTAAGCAGGCTTGCTTCGGAGGCACTGCAGCATTTCATATGGCAAGCACATATATTGCCTCTAATGTTTCACCGGGAGCTAAGGCTCTTGTGATCGCTTCGGATGTATCAAGAGCTGCTGTAAAAAATACATATGCTGAAACTTCACAGGCTGCCGGAGCTATGGCTATGCTCATAAGTAATAAGCCTGATGTGTTTGAGCTTGACTTTGGTGCAAATGCAAATTACAGTTATGAAGTTAATGATACCTGCCGACCAAAGCCTGATACAGAGACAGGCGACTCTGATCTTTCACTTCTTTCGTATCTTGATTGTCTTGAAGGCAGCTATAGAGGTTACTGTTCTAAGGTTGAGGGTGTTGACTATGCAACTACATTTGACTATTTAGCTTTCCATACTCCTTTTGCGGGAATAGTAAAGGGAGGTCACAGAAAAATGATGCGTGAATTTACAGATTTCTCTTCAAAGGATATTGAAATAGATTTTCAGAGAAGAGTTGAACCTTCACTGAAATTCTGTACACGTGTTGGTAATGTTTATTCAGCTACACTTTATCTTGCGCTCTGTGGTTTGATTGATAATGTTGATGTTGATGAAATTAAAAGAATAGGTTTATTCTCATATGGTTCAGGTTGTTGTTCAGAATTCTACAGCGGTATTATTACTCCTGAATCAAAAAAGGTGGTTCGTGCTATGGATATTGATGGAATGATGAATAACAGATATGAATTAAGTATGGAAGAATATGATAAGATACTTGATCTCAATATGGAATGGTTCTTTGGTGTAAAGGATAGAAGAGTAGATAATACGCCTTACCAGAATATTTATGATGAAGTTCTTAAAGGCAAAGGAAGATTGGTTTTTGTTGGAGTAGAGAATTATCATAGAATATATGATTGGAGTTAATGCAGAATATAAGAGGAAATGGCAGTTATTTAGATCAATTCCGTAAAAATATATTGTCACTCTTTTTTCCTCCTGTGCAAATGATTATTTTATATTATTATTAAGCAATACCGCACAAAGACTGTGCGGTGTTGCTAAAACTTAATTACACAAAGTTTGGATTAAGATTTTATTTGATTAAATTAGGAGGATATAATAAATGAAATTAGATACAATTATTGTTGAAAAAAATGATCCTGTTGTAACAATTACATTTAATCAACAAGGGCATAATAATTCTATAACAAGACAGTTTTTAGATGAAATGACAATGATGTTCAATATAATAGAGAAACAAAATGATTGCAATGTTGTTATATTAAAAGGTACAAATAGATTTTTTTGCACTGGTATGGATTTTAATGAATTAATTTCATCAGAAAAATGTGAAAGTGCAGATATTTTATTTGCAAATAAATATAAGGATCTTCTTAAACAAATTATGGAGGTACCAAAGATCGTAATATCAGAAGTTGAGGGAAAAGCAATTGCCGGAGGAGTAGGTTTTGTAGCTGCTAGCGATATTGTTATAGCTGACTATAAAGCAACATTTAGCCTTTCTGAAGCTTTATGGGGATTGCTGCCTTCAATAGTTATTCCGTTTCTAATAAGAAGAATCGGTTTTCATAAGGCATATTATATGACGCTTACGACTATGGCAATTAATGCAGAGGAAGCATTTAAAATAGATTTGATAGATAAACTTACAGATAATATTGAGATTGAAGAACAGCAGTTGGTTGAAAGAATAAGTAAATTGACCACTGATTCTATAAAGAGAATAAAGGAATATTATCGTTATTTTTTTGAAATGAGCGATAGTATTTTAGAACGTGCGACGAAATTGTCTTCATCATTGTTCGAAAATGATGAAGTAAGAGCGAACATAAATAATTATATAAAATATAAAAGATTCCCATGGGATAAATGATAACTATAAATGTAATACAGTACAAAGTTTTTAGATATGCTTTGTACGGCGTTGGGATATAGTGTTTTAGAACTTTTATGATTCAACAATTATAAATTTTTATTTATAGGTAATGAGGGATTTGTAATGAAAGATAAAAAGAAGATTATGGCAGATGAAAACTTTGGTTCTAATGGACTGGATATTGCTATCGTTGGATATTCATGCAGATTTCCAAAAGCGAAAGATGCAGAAGAATATTGGAAAAATCTAATAAACGGAGTAGATTGTGTTTCTGAAATATCAAATGATAAATGGGATGTCGATGAATTTTATTCAAAAGATGTAAATGACAGTGAAAAGACATATTGCAGAAGTATGGGAATACTTGAGGATATTGATAAATTCGATCCTCGGTTTTTTAATATTTCTCCTAAAGAAGCAACAGAAATGGATCCATCTCAGCGAATTTTGATGCAGGAAGCATGGAAATGTATAGAAAATTCAGGGATTCCTCTTGAGAATATACAGAAAAGCAGAACCGGTGTATATATTGGTGCTGTGTCGATAGATGGTTATCATTCAAATAAAATAGATAGTCAAACAGGTACAGGAAGTTATTATTTTTTGTTGGCAAATAGAATCTCATATTTTCTTAATCTATCTAGTGAAAGTCAAACATTGGATACAGGATGCTCTTCTTCTTTTTATGCTTTAAACTGTGCTTGCAGAGCTATAAAAGAAAAATCAATTGATTGCGCACTCGTCGGCGGAGTTAATCTTCATTTTTCTCCATACAAATATATATTGTGGTCAAAAAGCAGAATGCTGAGCCCTACAGGAAAATGCCATTCATTTGATAAAAATGCTGATGGATATATCTCGGGCGAGGGATGTGCTGTTATTATGTTAAAAGCACTTTCGAAAGCGATTGAAGATAATGACATAATATATGCTGTTATAAAGGGGTGTGCAACGAATCACGGAGGAAAAGGTGTATCTATGACAGCACCAAATGTTCCAGCTCAAAAAGCTGTTATAGAAGCTGCTTATTCTCAGACAAATTTTACTCCTGAAACAGTAAATTATATAGAAGCTCACGGAACAGGAACTTCTTTAGGTGATCCTATCGAATTTGAAGCATTAAAGCAAACGTTTGAGAAATATTATTCAAAAAAGAAGTATTGTAAAATTGGTTCTGTAAAAACGAATATCGGACATTTGGAAGGCTGCTCATCTCTTGCTTCATTGATCAAGGTTATAATGATGATGAAGTATAAAATGATACCGAAAACACTTAATCTGATTGAAGTTAATCCTATCATTGACATAAAAAATAGTCCGTTTGAATTTGCTTCTGAGCCAAGTGAATGGTGTAAGATTAATGATGAAATACCGCGCCGAGCTGGTATAAGTTCATTTGGTTTCGGAGGAGCTAATGCCCATGTTATTTTAGAGGAATATAACAACGATTTTGTTGAAATAGATGAAGAAAGCGATGATGAATACCTATTTTTATTATCTGCCAAATCATCAAAAAGCCTAAACAAAATGATTGAGGCATGGAAAAATTTTGTGAAGAAGGAAGATTTTGATAAGGTTTCAATTAATGAAATACATAATTGTCTGCTTGCGGGAAGGGAACATTTTTCATATAGATTAGGCTTTTGTGTAAATAAAAAGGATGATATAAGAGAAAAGATTAATAATATAGTATTTAATCATAGTGATTTAAAAGAAAAAAATACTTTATTTTGAAAGAAAAAAATATATAGGATTTAATAGTATTTCAAAAAAATTGGTACAGACCCCTCAATTTATTCATTCAATTTCTAATTTGAAAAAACAAATCGAAAAATTAGAAAATGGAAGAATTATATGTGAAGAATTCTTTTGTGATTATTGAAAAGATGAAAACAAAGCATTTTTTAGTACATTGATGGACTATGTGATCGTATCCACGCTCTTGTCCTTTGGAGTTGAACCGGGTATATTAGCGGCAGAAGGAAATGCGATTATAAGTATGCTTCTTGTTGCTAATGCTATGTCAATTAAGGAAGCTGAATTAGTTTTTAAAAATAATAGAAGCATTTGTTTTAAACGTCCTGTCATTCCGTTTTATGATCAGAAAAGTAATAAAGTAATTTATTCTGGTAAAATTACAAGAGAATATTTTTATGAACTTATAAATAATATTATTCTTTCAGGTGATATTTTAAATCAATATATTGAAAAAGCTGTAATTCTTTACTCTAATCAGTATACTTTCAGGAGATATATTGATGAATGGAAAGATTGTTTTGAAAAAGATTTCGATTTTGAAAAATGTATAAGAAATCTTTCATTTGAAAGTTCTGATATTCATGTTTTAGGTGATAAATTATTGTATATGCTTATGATAAAAAGTTCTATAAATAAAGTGTATACAAAGTGGAAATTAAGTGATGAATTAGAAGTTATTGACAAGTATTTTTCAAAACTTATTGTTCTTGTAAATGATGATGTTTTCGAAAAGAAGGATATTGCTTATTGTATACTCAATCCATTAGATGATGCTCAAATCGATGACGTTCTTAAAAGAGCAAATAAACGTCTTGAAAAATTATCATTAAAAAATAATTATCCATTCTTATTGAAACAGAAGCTTGATGAGATAGAAGATAGCGGTTTATGGTTAAATGCAGTCGAAAGCATTTCTCTTCCGGAAGAAGTTTTAGATAATGGAATTATTATTAACGTGCTTGATGAAAGATCGTTGTATGAAAGCCTTCTATATATATGGCTGAATGGTAAGAATATAGATTGGAAGTTGTTGGTTAATAAAGAAAATTTCAAAAAATGTCAGTTACCAGGTTATATTTTTGATGAACAGTCATACTGGATTCCGCAAACATTTAGAAGTAAAAAAGAAAATATATTTATCGGAGCTAAAGAAGATAATTATACCTGTTCTTATAATTTTTCAGGAAACGAGTTTGTATTCAAAGATCATAAAATAGATGATAAGTGTATTCTTCCGGGAACTGCACATATTGAAATGGCGTGTGAGTCATTTATTGCCTGTAAAAACAGAACTGTGATTTCGGTTCGTGATGTTGTATGGCGTAAACCATATATTCAAAATGAATCGATGAGCAAATTATATATTACTTTTTCAGAAGCATCTGATAATTCTAACGTTTATGAAATATGGAATTATAATGAGAATAATAAGAAAATTATTTTTTCAAATGGAAAAATTTCATATGCGTTGACGGATTCGATACATGATTTTGAATCAAATAGAAAACTATCTAAGATCGAATTTGATTTCAGTAATATTCAAGCAAAAGAGAAAAACGAAATATATAATGAGCTTGCAGATTCTTTGTTTTATTACGGTGATTCATTTAGAACAATTGAATATATTAAAATATGGAATAATGAAGCTATGTCAAAACTAAAAGCACCGGATATAAAGAATTATTGTTCTGAAGCGCTGTTTTTGAATCCTATGATTATTGATGGTGCGTTGCAGACGGCAATGTGGTGCAAGTATGGTTATTGTAATAATAAATTGCCACATATTCCTTTTTCTATTAATGAAATAACAATTTTTAAGCCGCTTGATAATAATATAATTTGTCATACATGGTTTGATCACGAAGATGGATTATGTTGTGATTTATATAATGAAGACGGTTCAATATGTGTTTCAATTTCAGGTATTGTTCTGAGAGAATATTCGAATCAGTCTGAGAATAAAGATAATGAGCATCTGATGTTTTCTGAATGGAAAAAAACTGAACAGAATTCTCAGCCTGTTAGAAATGAAGAGAATATTATTGTAATATATAACGAATTTGAATCTGAAATAAAAAAACATTTCTTCGACTATTATTATGAAAAAAATGTATCCTATATTCATGTTGATAAAATTCAAACAAAACTTAAAACAATTCTTTTAAACCAAAATGTTGACACTATTTATTTTCTGCCCGGACTTGTTAAAAATGTAAAACATGAGATAAGTGTTGAATCTATTGAAAAAGCACAGGAAACAGGAGTTATAAGTTTATTAGATACCATTCATATTTTAATGGATGCTAAGTACGGAACAAAAAATCTTATGATTAAGGCTGCGACAAGTAAAGCAGTAAAAGTTATTGATGATGAATTAACATCACCTGAATTTGCTTCTCTTCACGGTATATTATTGGCTGTTGCAAGTGAATTTTCAAACTGGAAAATATGTTGTCTTGATCTTGACATGGATAATGAAGTTTTAGATAATATTAAGTTTATTTTGAAAACAAATCAGACATCTCTCAATAGGATTGCTGCATTTAGAAAAGGCAATTATTATGAAAATCTCCTTTTAGAAAAAAAGATATCAATAGCTTAAAAGATATTTGCAGAAATAAAGGTGTTTATGTAATTATAGGCGGTAATGGCGGCGTTGGATATTCCTGTGCTTGTGATTTAGCTGAGAAATACCACGCATCAATTGCATTGATAGGACATTCTGATTTTGACAATGAAAAACAAAATAAAATTGATCATCTTATTTCACTTGGTGGAGATGCCATTTATGTAAAAGCTGATATCACAGATCATACACAGATCAAGATTGGATTTAACTCTGTCATAGAAAAGTTTGGAAATATAAACGGTGTTATTCATTCTGCAATGTATTTGCATGATAAGCTTATCGTTAATATGACAAGAAATGATTTCATAAAAGCATTAAATACAAAAACTCTTGGATGTTTTAATGTTGGTGATGTATGCAGAAAAATGAAGCTTGATTTTATGGTGTTCTTTTCTTCTATAGAGTCATATCTTTAAAGTGTACCCCAAACCGTGGACAAAATTTTGCAACCATGGACAGATAAAATGAACCCTGCCTGATGCAATTGCTCATGATAGATATGCTGTTCTTAGATTCCGAACCAGAGGCAAAAC
>Ga0255342_1000791_pt1 | contig 50155 bp, 36 predicted proteins | sample wastewater_treat_3_FD_192416 | JGI IMG/M metagenome (GOLD analysis project Ga0255342, IMG submission 192416) | Wastewater microbial communities from Lulu Island WWTP, Vancouver, Canada - plant14 | ecosystem: Engineered > WWTP > Wastewater > Unclassified | place: Canada: Vancouver, British...
AGGAGTGGGGATCTTTCTTTCCATCAGAATCCTTGCAATGGAAGAAGGAGATTTTCCGGAAAGAAAATAAGCATAGATTTCTCTAACTAGTTTTGCTTGTTCCTCGTTGATTTTAGGAAGACCGTCTTCACCTTTGTCGTATCCTAAGAATTGAGCGTAGGGGAGATAAACATTTCCGTCTTGAAAAGATTTCCTTTTTCCCCAAGTTACATTAGAAGAAATGCTTCTGGATTCTTCTTGAGCAAGAGAAGATAGAATAGTAAGCATAAGTTCGCCTGCAGAATCAAGGGAGTGGACATTTTCCTTTTCAAAGAAAACGTCTATTCCTTTTTCTTTTAACTTTCGGATGGTGGAGAGTGTATCCACGGTGTTTCTTGCAAATCTGGAAATAGACTTTGTAATAATGATATCTATTTTGCCATCAAGTGCATCGTTAATCATTTTGTTGAAGCCTTCACGCTTTTTGGTAGAAGTTCCTGAAATACCATCGTCAGCATAAACCTTTACAAATTCCCAGTCGGGATTGTTTTTAATGGTTTTCTCGTAATAATCTACTTGAGCATTATATGAAGAAGTTTGTTCTTCGTGATCGGTAGATACTCTTGCATAGGCTGCAACCTTTTTCTTTTTTAAAGCATCTAAGGATATATGTGTATATGGGTTAATAGTAGAAGGAATTACTGTAACTGTTTTAGCCATTTTCCGTCATCTCCTTTCATTTTATTTTTGTTGTTTTCTAAAGCTCTAATTCTTGCTTTTTCTTTCATTTCCGGAGTCCAGGATTCGCTTCTGGATTTATATTCCCAATGGTATGAAAAGTCCTGTTCATTCTTTAAATGCACAACAAGGGCATTATCTTTGCACACTTTGATGTTTTCAACTTCGGCAAGGAATTTATCCTCCCTGTATTCATCAAGCAACAGCGCTCGTTTAACGGCTTCTTTTAGGGCATATTCGGGAACAGATTTAGAAGCACAATATGCTTTACCTTTTTCATCGTAAACACGGCATTGCCAAATAATATCTCCATACTTTCTTACCTTTCTTTTATAGTGACTACCGCAGGTTCCACATAGAATTTTACCGGTGAAAGAATAGGTAGAAGTAGTCGGTTTTGTAATACGTTGTTTTGATTTAAAGATTTCTTGTACCTTTTCAAAATCTTCTTTAGAAATAATTCCTTCATGGGATTCTTCAATATAATATTTTGGCTTTTCACCATTATTATGTAATTTCTTCTTTGTAATGTGGTCAACCCTATAAGTCTTTTGCAATATTCTATTTCCGGTGTAGTATTCGTTTGTTAGAATTTGTCTGACACTGCCTTTGCTCCAATCAGAGCCGTTTCTTGTTGTGTAACCTTGTTTATTTAAAGCGTTTGCTATTTTTTGAACGCCATCTCCATTTAAGTAAAGATTGTAGATTTTTCTTATAACGAAAGCTTCATCTTCAACAATAGTAAACTTTTCATTACCTTCAACTTTATATCCGTAAAGTCTGGTACCCCAGCCAATGCCGCTTTCAAAGTTTCGTTTTACTCGCCATTTCATATTCTCGGAAACCGATCTAGATTCTTCCTGAGCGTAAGATGCAAGAATACTCATAAGAAGCTCTCCACCGAAAGAAATGGAATGAATATTTTCTTTTTCAAAATAAACATCAACACCTATATCTTTTAATTCCCGAATCGTTGAAAGAAGAGTAAGTGTGTTTCTTGCAAAGCGTGAAATGGACTTAACTAAAATTAAATCCATCTTTCCTTTTTTGGCATCGCTAATCATTCTTTGAAAGTTTTCTCTATTATCTTTGGTGCCTGTGATGGCTTCATCTGAATATACTTCCACAAATTTCCAATTCGGATGTTTTGCAATTTCGGTTTTGAAGTAGGATACCTGCGATGCAAGAGAATGCATCATTGCATCTTTTTCCGCAGATACTCTTGCATATGCAGCAACCTTTAATTCCTTGTTTAGATTATCTTGAAACTCGACTGTTTCAACTGTTCTGTCCATTGTCTTTTCCTCCTATGATTAAGATGTCATCGATTGTCCCATTTTCAAAAAGTTTGATAATGTAGTCAACCGACTCGTTTTCCGACCAGTGGAGGGAGTGCATATAGTATTCAAGAAGGAAATTGATACCTTCCTTATGAATCCCTTTTTCCTCCACCAGTCTTTGTAATTTCGCCTTATTTGATTCCATTTTAGAAATCCTCCTTTTGTATTATTTTGGCTGTACTATATATCACTCTAAAAGGGATTTATATCAAGTCATTTGCGACAAATAAATTATTATTTTTTAAGCCGTATTTTTTACTTAAAAGAATAGCTGCGTCATTGAAATCTTTACCCGTAATAAGAGACTTTTCTTTTAAGTTTCGCAGCATTGAAAGTGATGCGTTAAAAGCAAGAAAAGAAGTTGATTTAAACTTTTCTAAGTGATTTTTTGTAGCATTCACGACAGCAGAACTTTCTGTTTTTGTTTCCATAGCTAATAAACTCCTTTCCGCAATATTTGCAGGTTAAATGATAATAGGCCTTTTTGTTTACAAGATATAAATGCGAATTCCAATAAGCGTTTCTGCAAGTATCGGAACAAAACTTTTTATTCTTGTGACCTTTATTTGTGGTGAGTGATTTTCCGCAATTCATACATTTGATTGTTTGCGGTAATCTATTGTTGTGTCTTCTGAAATAAGACTTGACGGTGTTAAAAGGAATGCCGGTTATTTTGGATATTTCCATAGGCATTTTTCCTTGTGCTCTTAAAGAGCAAATAGTATTTCTTTCTTTATCTGTCATTGGTTTTAACCTCCATAATTTTTGATTTGTTGGCTTTTTATAGCCTATTTGAGTAATTGTTGCATCCGCCTTTATAAAGCGAACATGTTGCCTAATTGGGCCTCTGAAAAAAATTTCAGTCGTTTAACGAATAGGGTAATATTCCCCCTTTGATTTCGAATTTTTATGTATAAAACCCCAGGCCGGTGTCCGCTTTAATAGTTGTAGAGATTTAGATCCCCCCTGGGGGTCTCTCCCCAGAAATATTAATATCTAGGGAGAAAAATATTTTTATATTCCGTGACACGTGACAAATGTGACATGTTAATCACTTTCTTTTTCATTAACATAATTTGCATAGAAATGATTGTTTGTAACATATGAGGCGTGTTCCATAAACCATTCATAATCACAGTCGATTTCACCATTACTAGCAAGTAACTCTTCATCGGCTTTTGTTATTATTTTTGAACGAAGAGAGTACACAATATCCTCTAATGCATCCATTGTTTCAAAAACACTATCGGAAGGAACGCCTTCAACGTTATAAATAATTACATTATCTTGAAGCAAACAAAGTCGTAATATTGTTATGTCGTCTTTTACTTTGTTAATATAAATATTGATTTTGTAATTATCGTTAATGGTCTTAGTAAAATCTGCATTTGAGACAATATTATGACCACTCTTTAAATCTTTCCAAATTGCTATTTTTTCTTTAAGCATAATTTTAAATTTCTCCTTTAATTTATTGATTTGCTGTTTGATTTAAACTACTTGTAAATACAGCAGGATTTACTAAATAGATCTGAGATTGCTTGTTTGATTCCTGTTTTTGCTGGATGTATCCGTAATCGGAAAGTCTAGTTATAACAGGAACTAGTTCATCAACTTTTTTAAAGCTTCTACATGTTCGCATTAAGTCACGTTTGTTAAATTCGTGAAGATTATTTTTCTTAATGTTAGAGATGACATATTCACATTGCTTGTTAATTGGATCTATACCCATAAGGGAGTGTGCTGCTTTAGCATGTTCAGTAAAATATTTACCAATTTTGATAGCACGTTCTACATGGGTCTTTGAAACCGTCATCATAGTATTTGAGTTTAAAAAGTAGTTAGGACTTTTTTGATCCATTCTTGCAAGAATGCCTGAAATTCTAAGTACGTTACCTACGATTTTTCCGCACCAAGATTTAATTTCTTGGTTTTCACTAATCATTGCTTTTTCATTTTCATCAAAGTATTCTTCAAGAAGGTCACTTGCGTCTTGCATTAGATAAATGGTAGTAGGTTGAAAAGATAAGTCGTCTTCTTCAGCTAACAACTCTTTTATTTTTTCACAATATGCTGCAGTGATTTCAGTTGGAATTGCACTAGTTTTATATCTTCTATATCCAATCATAGAAGTGGGTATGGTGTATAAAAATCTAGAAGTTAGACCTTTACCTTCAAAAGTACAATTTTGCATAACATTCGTTAGAACAGAAGGTTGAACGGAAAGAAGAATAGTAAGAGTTGGATTTGATATTAATTCACCAGGTCTACCTATTCTATCTACTCTAATAGAGTCACCTGAGTATGCTTTCAGTAAAACATCGATATTAACGTTCTTGTTATACATACCGGCAAGCACATCAAAGATGCCACCTTCTGATGAAACAACGGTTGTTTTACCGCCATTATCCGAGATAACGGACGTTAACTTTTCAGTAGTGATATCATCAACGTATAACTTTTTAGGTATGTTTTCTTTGAAATCTGCAATTTCTAAAGCGAGTTCTTTCATCTCTTCTTTAGTCTTTTTGCCTTTAACATATAATGATTCAAAGCTTTTCTTTTTACTTTCTAGTGCTTGCTTTGCCATTTTGCTGAATTCAAAAGTTGCAGCATGAGTTTTGTTATAATCAACCTCATATTCAATTAAAACTTTTGTCATAAGCGATATAATGGCAGATTTTCTTTCACTAGGCTCTGCTATAATTAGAGTGTAAAGATTAAGTGGTTCTTTCCAATCTAATTTTGCTTGAACACTATAACGACCTTGCATACATAAAGACATAATTGCAAGAGAAGAAGTTGCGGCCATGTCCACTGGTGTTTGTGTTGTTTCGCTAACAGCTTTAACATAATCGGCTATTATTTTTGGTAAAGCATCTACTGGAAATGCTGGAAGATTTATCTTCTTAAAAGGAATAGGATCATCCCACTTGATTTCAGTTGAATTATTATATTCTTTTGGAGCTTTATAGCTGGGATTAGTAACAACGTCCTTTTTATAAAATTTAGTTGCACTTTTCCAAATGGTATTTAATTCATCTTTATCTAGTGACGGATTACATCTTGTTGATGCTTCACGATACTTTTCTTTTGCTTCTTCACTAATTCCGTATCGCACAATTAGGTTACAAGCAATTTTATGCATTGTATCATTGCGACTACCGGCTGGTATTTCATTTGACTTTTCATCATACTTTTCAAAAGATTTTTCTTCATAGATGGTGTTGATAAAATCATCAAACATCATATTTCCTTTGTGTATAAATACTTCGGCATTAGGATTTCCAGCCATGAAGTGAGCAATGTCTTTTGCTTTTTCATCAAAGAATCCAAATAACTCTTGAGCTCTTTCATGAAGCCTTTTATATTCTTCAGGGCTTGTTATCTTGTTAATAACAAAACCAACGTGTCCTCTAGGCCTTGCGCTAAATGTTTTACCACCTTTTCCTTTTTTCTCCTTCATATTAGATTTACTAGGGGAGTAGAAGAAGGTGCAATCCGAGAAAAGTTTTTCAAGAATAGAAAAATCTATAAAGTCTTCTGGATTATCGCTAAAATCATTATCGCAATCTTTCATTAAAAGGTATGCCTCTTCAAAGTTAGATGAATCTCTATAATTGTTGGTGTATTTAGCTGCAACACAGTCGTGAGATAATGCTTTCTTTAATATTTCAATATCGTCAGTATCTATCTTGTTCGGATATAAACAATTGTTATAAACTTGTACAACGTTTGCTGAGTAAAATTTAAATGTTGCCATTATTCACACCTTCTTTGGATTTACTTGTCTCCTGCAACCATTTTTTATATTCATCAATAGGAATGATGATTCTTGTTCCAATTCTTATAGATGGGAATCCAGGAGTTTTTGTAAGTTCATATGCCTTTGGAATACTGATACCTAGTTGAACAGATAATTCCTGAACAGTCATAGTTGTCTTTTCCATATGTTTAATTCCTCCGTTTCATTGATTTGATTTCTTGAGATAGGCGCATTACCCAATTTAATTTCAAATACTTCGTTTCGTTAAACAAGCAATTGGGTTAAACTTGATTAAACGGAATGAAATTAGTTGAAACTAAATACGCCATTTCTCTTGATTTCGGTGTCATTTTAGCATATAATGATAACGGATAAAAGGACGTCTAAACGTTATCTAAATCGTTATAAATTCTGGGGTGATTATATGGCTTATAAATGGCAAGAAGAAAATGATTTTCCTATAGTGAAAAGAGAAAGATTAAGCTTTGCTGAAATTGGTGGAATAGGTCAAATTGTATATAAGATTGTTAAATATAAAAGATATGAACTTAGACATGTTAATGAGGATGAAGATTTCAATGGTGAAATGTATCGTCCTATTTATGGAGAAAAGCCAATAACATCAGTTGACTATGGAATGACTGGACTTGAGATACTTGCGTCTATTTGTAATTTGGCAAAAGAATATAACAAATTGCCGAGCCAAGATAATCCAAGAAGCAAAGAGGATTTAATAATAAAGTGGTGCGAAGAAAATTTTCATCCATATGATATTGATTCTTTATATGAAGCTTATAGAAAAATGGATAATGAAAATGAAAGATCCGAAACTCCAAACGAATATGATGGTTATTTCAAGAAAAAGGATTTTATAAGAGACATGCAAAATGTCTACAATGTATTTACTTTTTATTTTGCTTATACTGAATTGTGTGATGGAAGACCAGAAATGGCATATAATCTTTATAGCGAAGGATTTTATTTTGATACTTTTCCTTTTTTTGAAGAATATAAGTATGACGATTGGAAACAATATATTCCACCTAAAGATGAAGATATAAAAAAACCATCATCTCCAGAAGAACTTCTTAAAGAAATGATGGAAGATAGAGAAAACACAGTTGAAGCAAAACTAGTTAGTTTAGAGCATTTTAGAAAGAATGTGCTTAAAGATAAAAAAAGAATCTATCAACTAGTTTGTGATATGATTCCTGAAATTAATATGGTTATTAAATTTGATTCTAAAGCTTGTAAGGCTGAATTTACTGCAAATGTAAAATCCGTATTTGATATCTGTTGGTATACTATAGCTAGACTAGTTGCCGCACATGCACCAAGCCAGGATGAAGATATGAAGTCCGGCAAGTTTATCTGGGATCAAAGGAATATTGGTGTTTGTTTGAATTGTGGAAGATACTTTAATAAAAATAGCAATAGACAGTTATATTGCGATTATGATGAATGTAAAAGGGCATGTAATCGTAATAGACAAAAGGAATTTCAAAGAAGAAGGAAAGAGAAAATTTAAACTAGTTAGTGGATGATAGAGGGTGTCTAAAAGCATCCTCTATTTCTTTAAGTTGATTAAAAATATAAAAATACATTCACTTTTCAATAAAAAATCATAAAATTTTCTAAAAAAGTTTAACAAAAATATAGCAAAAAGTGTTATAATGTTGTATAATGTAAGTAATATGATGAGAGGACTTTTATATTATGATAGATGATTATTCAAAAGCAATAAAAGAATTACGTGAAAAGATGCTACTATCTCAAGTGGAATTTGCTCAGCTACTTGGAGTTTCTTTTGCGTCAGTTAATAGATGGGAAAATGGACAACATGAACCAACTATTAAAATCAAAAGAAAACTTAGAAGTTTATTCAAAGAATACGATGTGAAGGTTAGCTAATTTTTTTGCTATTAAACTTCCGATAATAAATAATTATTTGAAAGTGAGGAAACAATATGACTGAAGAAGAAGTGAAACTTAATTATATAACTCCTGCAATTGAAGAAGCTGGCTGGGCGAAAAAGCAAATTAGAATGGAATATTCTATAAATGCTGGAAAAATTGTTGTAAGAGGAAATGTCGCAAAACGTCTACCTAAAAAGAAGGCAGACTATGTTTTGTTTTACAAAGAAAATATGCCTCTTGCTGTTGTTGAAGCAAAAGACAATAATCATCTAATTGGTGATGGAATGTTTCAAGCACAAGAATATGCAGATAAACTTGATGTTAGATTTGTTTTTACATCTAATGGTGATGGCTTTTTGTTCTATGACATGAAGACTGCAGAGCAAAAGCAATTATCTCTTGATGAATTTCCATCTCCTCAAGAGTTATTTGACAAGCAATATAAAGAACAAATAGATAATTCAAAAGATTTTGAAACAATCATTAATACTCCATATTACTTTAGTGAGGAGTCATTTGCTCCTAGATATTATCAAAGAATAGCTATTAACAGAACAGTTGAAGCTATAGCAAAAGGTCAAGATAGAGCTTTGCTTGTTATGGCAACAGGAACAGGTAAAACTTATATGGCTTTCCAAATTATTTGGAGATTGTGGAAGTCTGGCTTAAAAAAGAAAATTTTATATTTAGCAGATAGAAATATCCTTGTTGACCAAACAATCATTGGAGACTTTAAGCCTTTCAAAAACTCAATGACTAAAATCTATCACAAGAAAATGGATACTTCTTATGAAATCTATTTATCTTTGTATCAACAATTATCTGAAGCTGACAGTGATGATACTTTAGCAATTTTAAAAGAAAACTTTAATCCTGATTTCTTTGATTTAATCATTGTTGATGAATGTCATAGAGGCAGCGCAAGAGAGGATTCTAATTGGCGTAAAATATTAGATTATTTTAATAAAGCAAGCAAAATAGGTATGACTGCTACTCCAAAGGAAACAAAGGAAATATCTAACATTGATTACTTTGGTGAACCTGTTTATACATACTCATTAAAAGATGGTATTGAAGATGGATATTTAGCTCCTTATAAAGTTGTTAGATATGCTATTGATACTGATATTTATGGATATCGTCCTACAAGAGGAAAGACTGATAAAGAAGGTGACCTTGTAGAAGATAGAGAGTATGGGGTTAAAGATTTTGATAAAAATTTAGTTATTGATGAAAGAACTAAACTAGTTGCCCAAAAGATAACTGAATATTTAAAGAAAACAGATAGACTTGCCAAGACAATTGTATTTTGCGTTGATATTGATCATGCTGAAAGAATGAGACAAGCACTAGTTGATTTAAACCAAGATTTATGCGTAGATAATCATAAATATATAATGCGTATTACTGGTGACAATGATGAAGGTAAGAAACAACTTGATTACTTCATTGATAATGATAGTATTTATCCAACAATCGTCACAACAAGTAAACTAATGACTACTGGTGTTAACTGCCAAACATGTAAGAATATTGTTCTTGATAACATTTTTGGTGAGAATGGTATGTCTGAATTCAAACAAATTATAGGTCGTGGAACAAGAATAAAAGAAGATTATGGGAAGATGTTCTTTACTATTCTTGATTTTAGAAATGCAACAAGATTATTTGCCGATCCTAAATTTAATGGACCAGATGTTCAAAGTGAAGATTATGATCCAGATGGACATGCCGGCGAAACACCTGTATATGAGGATATACCTGATCCTAAAGATGTTGAGCCAAAAGAAAATGAAAAGAAAAAGAAAGTCTATGTCAATAATGTTGAAGTATCTTTAATTTCTGAAAGAGTACAATATTATGACAAGGATGGGAAACTAGTTACTGAAAGTTTAAAAGATTTTACTAGAAAGAATATCCTTAATGATTATGCATCTTTAGATGACTTCTTAACACTTTGGACTAGTGAAGAAAAACGTTCAGTTATTATTGAAGAGTTGGAAAGTAAAGGAATATTTATTGAAGAATTAAGAAAGTATTATCCAGCTGATGTTGATGACTTTGATTTAATTTGTGATATTGCTTATGGAATCAAGCCATTGACAAAGAGTGAAAGAGCTAAGAACACAAAAGTAAATCAAGTTCTTCAAAATTACTCAGACCAATGCAAAGAAATACTTGAAATATTACTTGATAAGTATTCAAATGATGAAATTGATGAATTAACGGATTCTAAGATATTAAAATTACCGGAATTTAGTGAATATGGAAGTCCAATGAAAATCGCTAAATTGTTTGGTGGATTAAATGGATATTTAAGTGCTGTCCAACAAGTACAAAATGCACTTTATGCTGTAGCTTAATGGAGGAATAAAAGAATATGGCTGTAACAAATTTAGTTAAAAGAATACAAGATATCATGCGAAATGACGCAGGTGTCGATGGAGATGCACAAAGAATCAGTCAGATGACTTGGATGTTCTTCTTAAAAGTTTATGATGCTAAAGAAGAAGAATGGGAATTCTATGATGAAAATTATAAAAGCCTTATACCTGACGAATTAAAGTGGCGTAATTGGGCAGTGGATGACCATAGTAACAATGTTATTACAGGCGATAAGCTTCTTGATTTAGTAAACAATCAGTTGTTTCCAGCACTAAAAAATCTTGAAATCAGTGAAGACACGCCATTGAAGCAACGTATCGCTAAGTACGTTTTTGAGGATGCTCAAAACTACATGAAGGATGGAGTCCTTCTAAGACAAGTTATCAATGTTATTAACGAGATTGATTTCTCTGAATACAAGGAAAGACATGAATTCGGAACAATCTACGAGACAATCTTAAAGAGCCTTCAATCAGCAGGTAATGCTGGTGAATTCTATACACCACGTGCTGTAACTGATTTTATGGTTCAAATGATTAATCCAAAACTTGGTGAAAGTGTAGCGGACTTTGCTTGTGGTACAGGCGGTTTTTTAACTTCAACTTTAAAATATCTTGAACCTCAAAAGAAATCTGCTGATGACGTAGATAAATACAACAATACGATTTATGGTATAGAAAAGAAGCCTATGCCTTATCTTCTTTGCATTACTAATATGCTTATCCACGATGTTGATGAGCCTAAAGTTTATCATATGAATTCTCTTGAAAAGAATGTAAGAGATTATAAAGAAGAGGATAAATTTGATATTATTCTTATGAATCCTCCATACGGTGGAAGCGAAAAAGATGCCGTTAAAAATAACTTCCCAGCTGATTTAAGAAGTAGTGAAACTGCTGACTTATTTATGGATGTTATTATGTACCGCTTAAAAAAGAACGGTAGATGTGCAGTTATCATTCCTGATGGTTTCTTATTTGGTGAAGATAATGCTAAAGTTGCTATTAAGACAAAACTTATCAATGAGTTTAATTTACATACCATTGTAAGAATGCCTCATAGCGTTTTTGCACCTTATACATCTATTACAACGAATATTTTATTCTTTGAAAACACTCATCCAACAAAAGAAACATGGGTTTATAGAATGGATATGCCTGAAGGGTATAAGAATTTCTCTAAGACAAAACCAATTGATATTTCGCATTTCAAACCAGTTATTGATTGGTGGACAAATCGTGAGGAACTAGTTGTTGATGAATTTCCTAAAGCAAAGAAGTATACAAAGAAAGAAATAGAAGATTTACATTATAATTTGGATTTATGTGGATATCCACATGTTGAAGATGAGATTCTTGAACCTAAGGATTTAATTCAACAATTCAAAGAAAAACGTGATTCTTATAATGCTGAAATGGAAAGAACACTGGCTAAAATATTGGAGTTATTAGATGAAGACAATTAAGAATTTAAAAGCTGATGAAATTCGTAAATCCATTTTTCAATTAGCTATTCAGGGCAAACTTGTAAAGCAAGATCCTAATGACGAACCTGCCAGTGAGCTTGTTAAAAGAATCTATGCTGAAAAACAAAAGTTAATTAAAGAAGGTAAAATCAAAAAGGATAAGAATGAATCTTATATTTTTAAAGGTGATGATAATTGCTATTATGAGAAGATAGGTAATTTAAAACCTATTAAACTTGATGATTTGCCTTTTGAAATACCGGATAATTGGACTTGGATTAGATTGAAAAATCTATGCAAAATTATTTTTAGCGGTAAATCACCTAAATATTCAAAAGGAATTACCAATAACATAGCAATTGGTCAAGCAGCCAATAATGGAGTTTTTGTTGATTTAAAATTGGCAAAATTTTGTACGGATGATTTTGTAAAAGATATGCCAGATTACTATTATCTAAAGCGTAATGATGTTTTATTAAATACATTAGGGCATGGAACACTCGGAAGATGTGGAATATTTAACTATGATAGAGAAGACATACTCACCGACGGACACTTATTTGTATTTAGATTATTCAACGAAATAACATCAATTCTTTTGTATAAATTTCTTTATTTAAATAGAAATGAGATAGAAAAATCATCGAACGGAACTACTAATCAGATATTCTTGAGTTTAAGTACAGTTGGTGATTATTTGTTTCCGCTTGCTCCACTTAGCGAGCAGGAACGCATAGTTAAAAAAATTAATATCTGCGAACCATTATTGAAAGATTATGAATTAGCTGAGTCAAGACTTACACAATTAGAACAAGATTTTCCTGAGAAATTAAAGAAATCAATCTTGCAATACGCAATTGAAGGTAAATTAGTTAAACAAGATCCAAATGATGAACCTGCATCAATTCTTTTAGAACGAATTAAAACCGAAAAAGAAAAACTCATAAAAGAAGGAAAAATCAAACGAGACAAGAACGAATCATACATCTACCAAGGTGACGATAAAAATTATTATGAGAACTTACCATCAGGATGGTCTATTTGCACATTAAATGATGTGGCAATTTATAAGAAAGGACCATTTGGAAGTTCTTTGACAAAAGGTATGTTTGTTCCTGAATCAACTCCAAATAGAGTTAAAGTGTATGAACAAAAGAATGCTATTCAGCATAATGCAAATATTGGAAATTATTATATTTCACAACAAAAATATAATGAGATGCAAAGCTTCAAAGTAAATGAACTAGACTTTATTGTTAGTTGTGCTGGTACAATAGGTGAAGTATTTAAATTACCATATGGATCACCAATTGGCATCATAAATCAAGCATTAATGAAAGCAACATTATTTGATGAAGAAATATCGGATTATTTTGAAATAGTTTTTTATGATATTCTTCATAAATTATCTGAAAAATCCAAAGGAACGGCAATTAAAAATATTGCTCCTTTTGAAATCTTAAAACCAACATTAATAATGATTCCGCCATTACAAGAGCAAAAAAGAATATTAAAAAATCTTAATTTTATTAATTCATTATTAGATTGTTGAAAATAAAGTCCAATTTTGTAGCAACTTTCTTTTGCTCATTTAGTGAAAGAATAGGAATAATCGTATTTGCTACTTTATCACTGTTTAAGTTTTTTACAACTGAACCACCAACTGTTGAGCAAAAAGATTTATAAACATATGGTGAAGAAAGCAAATAATAAAGGAAATCTTTATCATATGCATTAAATAAATCTGAAAGAACCAGCCAACCATCATGAATGCATCCATCAATTGCCAATATGTATGGATGACCAAAACTCATTGAATTTGTTAGTAAGAAATCTCCTTTATGAACAAATCTTGTTTTATACAACCCTTCTTTTTTGATTTTTTCTTTGCACGAATAAATATATTTGCAATTTAAATTTGTATCACCAATTTTTATCCAATTTAGCCCATTCGTGTCTGAAGTAATATAATCTTGAATTGGTCTAGGAGAGCCGCCTCTAGCAACTGACATTACTTCGAATATTTTAATGTAACTCCATGAAGGTGGAATATCAAAAAGACCTTCAATTTGGTTTGATGAATTTCCAATCTTCTCATAATAATTTCTATAAGTAAAATAACAGGGCTCAAAACGAACCCTGTTTTCATTTACCAAGTAACTATTTTATCGACAATTTCTTGTTGTTCACTAGCAGTTTTTCTAAGATAAATTCTTGTTGTTTCAATTGACTCATGACCCATTAAATCAGCCAATAATGCAATATCATTATATTTATCAAGAAAGTTTTTAGCAAAACGATGTCTGAAAGAATGCGGATATACAACTTTAGGATCTATACCAAATTTAATAGCAAAGTTCTTTAATTGTTGAGAAATTCCTCTTGTGGTAATTCTATCTCCAAATCTATTGAGAAATATGTATCCGGTTTCGATTTGTAAAGTTTCTTTAATCCAAATTAAAGTTTCTTTTCTTAGTGCAAGTGGTATATAAATTCTTCTTATTTTTCCACCTTTAGTATACAAATCAATGTAACCAACAGATACATGCTCAACTTTTATTTTGATAAGTTCACTAATTCTTGCACCTGTAGCACAAAGAAATCTCACAATAAAGTACCATTCTTTGTTTTCCTCTTGCTTTAATTTTTTCTTTAAAAAAACGTAATCAGCATCACTAATTACGTTCTCTAGAAATGTTCGTTGTTGAACTTTTACAGCTTTGATTCTTAAGTTTGTCTTTTTAATAAATTCAAGATACTTATTCATTGCTTGAATCTTTAAATTGACTGTTTTAGCTTTAAAGTTCTCAATTAAATAAACCTTCCATTCCAATAAGTTGTGTTTGCTGATTTCATCATACATATCAAAATAGCCTTTAATTGCAACTAAGTATGCAGATACTGTATTGGCTGCTAAGTTTGAGCCAATTAAAAATGTTTTAAATTCTTTCATTTGTCTATGACCTCCTCGTATATTTGATATCATAAACAATGAAAAATAGTCTTAATTAAAATAAAATTTTAAGCACACAAAAATTATTATGAGAAGATTGGTTCTACTGTATCAAAATTTAATGTCCCTTTTGAAATACCAAATTCATGGATATGGGTCAAATGTAAAATGATTTTGAGAAATATCCAATACGGATTCAATGGAGCTGGATTAGATAACGGAAATGCCAAACTTCTTAGAATAACAGATATCCAAAATAACGATGTTAATTGGTCTACTTTGCCTTATTGCAATATTGATAATAAGTTGTTAAAAGATTATCAAATTAAAAAAGATGACATTTTTATTGCTAGAACAGGCGGCACAATCGGTAAATCATTTAGATTAATTAAAGAAAAAGATAATACGGTTTTTGCCGGATATTTAATTAGATTTCAACTAATTAATCATTTTCAAAGTGAATACATACAAAAATTCCTTAATTCACCTTTATATTGGAATCAAGTAGCAGACAAATCAGCCGGGACAGGTCAACCAAATATTAACGGTGTTTCACTTAGCAATCTTGTTATACCAATCCCACCGATACCAGAACAAGAAAGGCTGATTAAAAAAATTAATTAATTATTTGAGCTAATATAACATTGACTTTATTAGAAATTCTTAATTGCTCATTTTCAGGCGGCAATAACATTTCTTTAGTAAGAATTTGACTTCTATCAATTCCAGGAATAATGCTTTTTGCCTCCGAAACAAGCTTAGAAATTAATGCTTTTAAGTAAATAATTAAAAATTCTCGATTCACAAAAGATTTAATACCCATAAACTGTCTGGCTATATGAATATCACCAATATTATTTATCACTATTTTTCCAACCGTTCCTTTGCAAGATAGTAATATGTCGTTCTGTTTTGAATTAATATATTTTTTATTAGTGAATCTATTTATTAAAATCTCATTATTTTCAGTTATATTACTGGCACCGGTAATATAAGGAATGCCGATGTTGCTAGATGAATAATCTTCTGGTTTTAAATCAGTTCCAGATACTAGAGATATAACTTTTGAAAGTGTTGTGCATTCCCATCCTAATGGTAAGTTCTCATAATAATTTTTATCATCACCTTGATAGATGTATGATTCGTTCTTATCACGCTTGATTTTTCCTTCTTTAATGAGCTTTTCTTTTTCAATTTTTATGCGCTCCAAAAGAACTGATGCAGGTTCATCATTAGGGTCTTGTTTAACTAATTTACCTTCAATTGCGTATTGAAGAATAGACTTTTTTAACTTCTCAGGAAATTCTGATTCTAAACTTGTTAGTTTACTTTCAGCTAATTCATAATCTTTAAGTAAAGGTTCACAGGAATTAATTTTATTGACAATACGTTCTTGCTCATTAAATGGTGGAATAGGAATAATAAAATCCTTTAATGTATTAATACTAACGCCTCCGATAATTCCAGATATCGAAGATTTAAAAATAGCTAAAAACTCATTAGATTGTAAGATGTTGTAAAGATACAAATCATTTATAAGAATAGTATCGAAACATGCTAATTTGTTTCCAAAACAAACATCTCTATCAGTAATTGCAATTTTTCTACCGGCACTACCACCTTCTATACATAGAAGTACTTTTCCAGCTGGTGCAATTCTAAAAGAAGAATCGTAAGGAATGTTAACACCATTGTTATACGATATAGTTCTATCAAAATTAACATCTTTTGTTGCAATAAAATCTCTTCCGACAATACCCATATATTTTTTAACTTTTTCTTCTTCATTAATGCTATTGCCGTTATAGATGTTTGCAAAAGATTTTAACCGAATCCAAGTCCATGAATCAGGTATATCAAAAGGCAGATCTTCAAGTTTTGCAGGTGCATTATTGCCAATCTTCTCATAATAGCAATTATGGTAATATTTTATCGAGAGTTACAATAAGTATGTGTTTTCTAAAAAATATCAATGTGCTTTATGCCGAGAAAATCCATTAATTTGAGTGAATTAAAACGCTACACTTATTTAGTGCCTTGGCGGAGTCTACTTTGAACAGCCATGGACACCTTCTTAAAAGTTTTAATTCTGAGGCTCAAATAAATGGAGGAAAAGAGATAACTTTATAGAACAACAGTTTTATTCTAGAGTTTCTTCGGAGGCTCTTTTTTCTCAAAAAGTAGTCTAAAAGTGTCTAAAATAGAGTAAATGTTGTATATTTTTAGAAAATTGTTCCGTCTAAAATGGTTCAATGGTGTTTAATGCGATTGACAAAACTTAGAAAAATGTGTATAATAATGTAAAATATAGTGTATGCATGGAGGATAATAGTTATGACTACAAAGTTATTCGAAAGACTAGTAACAAAATTTTCTCTCAAGGTTAACGACCTTGCTAAGTACTTAGAAATATCAAAAGCTACAATCTACAACTATAGAAATTTGGATGATTTTTCTGATATTCCAAACGATAAACAAATGAAAATCTTTTATCTATTCGGAAAGGAAAGTGCAGAAGAATTACAGCTTGTGCTTGATGAATCAGACAGTGATTTATTAGCTCAATACATAAATAGAATTTCCAGCATTTTGAAGGACAGCGTTCAGTACAAAAAGGGCTCTATCGCATCTTTGGAAAGCTTAACAAATACTGTAAACGAATTGACTCAAGAAAACGTTTCTTTAAAAAGACAACTTCTTGCTCTTTCAAAATTTGATAGCGTTGATGAGTTTACTAGAACTATTATCCTTGATAAGGTCGCAAATATCATAGTTGGATCAAATAGTGCATCGATTCACGAATTCTTAAATTACCTTGATATTTATTCTGCTTATTCTGACAAGAACAAAGCTGTGAAGTAACAGGAGGTAAGACTATGTCGTATTTATTTTTATCGTTTGCTGATCACATGGACAGGACCACAAACATAAAGAATGAATTTTATAACTTATCCTTGAATGAACAGTTTAAACTTCTTCAAAAGAGAATACAGCTTGATAGACAATCAAGTTCTTTTCAATCTTTTATTGAGGCTTGCTTTCCGACAGGGATGACAAAGAGATACTACATCTCATGTCCTAACTTTTTACGTGAAAAGGAACAAAAAGAAAGTGGTGCTCCTTCATATTTAAGAAATGTCGTTGTAAGACCAGAACTTACATTAAGCATGAGAAAATACCTTCCTGATAATCAGAATATTATTCTTGTTGGAGATATCTACGAGAGTAACAAAGCTAAAGTTCTTCAAATAAAAGGCATTCAGTTTATTGATTCATCAATGTCATCTCCAAACGACTTAATTGTTAATGCCGAAGCCTGCAGTTCGTTTGACAAGTCGCAGAGCATGAGCAGAATGGGGCAGATGGTTACTTTTAATGTATGGACTATAGATAGAGCGGATATGACTAATACGCTATTTACACCTAACTTTGTGTATGAGTTGATTCAGTCATGCTACACAGTTAAGAATCCAGAAGAAATACGTAGAACTTTTGAAGAGTGGAATCAATACATCAACTTCAGAAAATACTACCTTGATGAACAATCAAAGCGTAATTTCTTATTAGATTCTGCAGAATATATCGAAGCATATGCTGTTAACAGAAAAGATTATAGAAAGAACTCATCTGTTTATGACGATTATATTTTGGATGGAATTCAAGATTTTACAAAAGGTGAGATGGTCGTATTGTCTTCAAAAATAGAGGACGCTGAACCATTCCCATTGGTAAGATTAAATATAGACAGAAACAAGAAATCTTTCTATGAAGCATGTGTAAATAAGCGTGGAAGAATGGTGAATGAAGAGGAAAGAAAAATCCGTTCGTTGGCCAGCGATAATGTATTTATTACTTCAAAAGATCCAGAAGGCAATTCTGATTATAGAGATAGAAACGGTAATCTTCAAAGAATCCAATTTGGTGAATTACTAAATGATGGCTATGCATTAGGGGATAGATTTAGAATCGTTTCCTTTGATATTCAGCCAGAGGAACATCTGGAACAGTTAGAATATAAATACGAGTCTGATATTGATAGATCATATAAGGCAGTCGATGCAAAATATGAGAAGGTCATCAAGGATGAATTAAATAAAGCAATTGAAGATTATAAAAAAGAAATCTTAAATGAAGTCAATAATCAATTGGCAGAACGCAAGAAACAATTGGATAGTTCTCTTGACGATGATGTTGAAAAGAATACAGACACAGTAATTCTTTCAAAAATCGTAAAGATGAAATCCGAAATTAAGGCCAAATTAACAAAAGAAACAAAGAAAACTAAAGATGAAAAAGAAAAGGCTTATAAGGAAAGATTAGATGTTTTAATCGAAGAAGCCTATTCCGAAATCGACGTTAAAATTTTATACATAGAAAGAAATTTAAAGATACTTGAAGATTTAAAAACATCTTTTATCGCAGCTGGAAAAAGACAAATCAGTCAATATGAAAGTCAGAAGAACACTGAATTAAGAAACAAATATAGAGATGATGTTAGATCCGAGAAAGTGTCTATTAAAGAGCAATTAGATACACAATTAAAAGTCGACAAGGAAAAAGTAATAGAAGAGGAAACAATCATCAGATTTTCTCTATACTTCAGACTTGGCGATGCCAATAACGTTATTAACGATAAACAAATAAAAGCAATCAAAGCATGTAAGTACATTGTTTACGATAACAGAGCTGAAAAGGCGAAGATTTCTAGACAAGAAACTGCATTAAATAATTTCTATAGTGGATTTGTAAAGAACCCATATCTTTCAACATACCTTTTTAATCCTGAAAGTTTATCTAGTGTCCAAGCAGAGTTCAGTGATTGGACATGGTATTTGGAATCATTAAACGAAAAGCAAAAAGAGGCAGTAAGAAAGGCGGTATGTAGTAATGGTATCTTCTTGTTACAAGGCCCTCCAGGAACAGGTAAAACACAGGTTATCGCAGAGACGGTTGCTCAGATGGTTAAGAAGGGTAAGAAGGTTCTTATATCTTCTGAAACACACAAAGCTATTGATAACGTATTCGAGAGATTACCAAAAATAGCTGAGATTGTACCTATCAGACTTATCCCTTCAAATAACAATAAGAAGGGTGATAACGAGTATGATCCTAAGTTTCTAGTTGATAACTTCTACGGAAACATCAGTACAAACATGAAAAAGGCCGTAGACAGATACAGAAATTTTAGAAGAAACAAGGAAGAATTCTCGGAAACATACGACAAGTTAAAACTGTTGAAATATAAAATAGAGAAGTCTCAAAAGGTTTTAGATGAGGCAAACAAAGAAATTGCTGGTTTAGAATCAAAGGCAAAAGAGCTTAACTCACAGATTTCTATTTTAGCTGATTCAAGGGATGATATCCGCATTGAATTGGATGTTTTGAGAAGAACTAAACGCCATATCGAGAATGATAATCTAAGACCAGATGAGGATGTAAGCACACAACTTATTATTAGATTGCGTGATGATTTAGGCTCTTTATTCGACAAGAATACATTTGTAGACATTGACCTTGGTTTACTAGTTAAGAATATCAACCAGATAAAAATGGACGAGGTTGAAAGAGAACTCGCTGTTGTAAATCCTGAATCAAACAAAACAATTCTTGAAGTTGAACGAAGAGAAATAAAGAGCAAGATGGATGCTTGCAAGAATGAATACGATGATGTAATTCCAGAAAAGCAAGATGAATATGATGCTCTACGTAAAGAGCTGATTTCTATCAAAAAGCAAATTGATGCAACAACAGATTCGGCTCCGACTGACTTAAAGTTAGGAATTATCTTCAATTACGCATATTTGGTTGCAAATGTTGACTCTATTAAGAGAACCATAGAATCATTGAAGGAACATATCATTGAAAGAAAGGTTCAGTATATTGAGGAAGTCAACGGATCGCTTAATGCGGTTGAGGCTAAATTTAATAGCGTTGAAGAGAAAATCACAGTTCTTAAAAACCAGATTAAGGGAATTAATGACTCAATTATTGAGATACAGGAACGTGACGACGTGCAAGATATTCAAGAGAACAAGAGCAAGCTAGAAGCTGAAATCAATAAGTTCTTCAAGGATTTTGAAATTGCAGAACCATACAAGGATATCGATGAAGCTTTGACAATCATCAAGAGAAGATGGGATGAGCTTGAGAATGATTTCGTACGTAAGGAACAGGAAAACAGAGAGAAGATTCCTATGTACGAAAAGATATCTAACTACCTATCCATGGAAGATGTGATCGAAGCCGACCGCAAGGAATACACAAAGGATCTCTTTGATAATGCTAATGTATTTGGTATCACTTGTACTTCAAATGATAGATTCAGCGGAAGAAACGTCGATGCTTTGTCTGAGTATAACATTGATGACGTTGACATAAAGTCTGTCGGAATTGATGTGGTAATTATTGATGAGGTTTCAAAGTCTAGCTTCATTGATCTGCTTATTCCAATTTTATATGGCAAAACAGTAATTTTGGTTGGTGACCACAGACAATTGCCTCCGATGTACGAATTCTCTAAATTGAGAGACGATGATTTTGAAGGATTAGATGAAAATGTCATCAACAAGGACATAAATAAAAAGTTTACTGCCCTTTATGAAGAGTGCTTCTTCAAGACATTGTTTGAGAGAATTCCTGAAAGCTATAAAACGATGCTTGTACAGCAATACCGCTGCCACGAGCATATCATGAATGTATTTAACCATTTCTATCAAGGTGAGTTGAAACTTGGCTTTGCTGGTCAAAACAACACCAAGAAGCATAATGTTAAGCTTATCTCAAATGGTAGAAGCATCATCGAGCCAGATAAACATATCTATTTTGTAGATTGCAAGAAGAATGAAACTCATGAACAAGATTCAACATCTATGTATAACACTGGAGAGGCTAGGGTTGTTGCTGAGTTAATTAGAAAATTAAGTGATTATTTCAAGCGTAATCCTGATAGAGAGAAACTAAGTATTGGTGTCATCTGTACATACGGTGACCAGGCAAGAAGAATAAAAGAAATATTAAAGAGCGAGAAAGTTAAAACAGATGCTTTCAAGACCGATGTAGAAAAGATGATTGTTAGTACGGTAGATGATTTCCAAGGTGACGAAAGAGACATAATTATTCTTTCAACCGTAAGAAATCCAGAAAATCCTGCTAAGTCAAATCCTGGATTCATTCTTGCTTATCAAAGAATTAACGTTGCTTTATCCAGAGCTAGAAGAATGCTTGTTATGGTTGGTAATAGAAGATACCTTGAATCTAAGGGTGTCATTGATTTGCCAGATGTAAACGGTAGAGGAAACGATAGAAGAAACTTCAGAGTTTACGAAGAAATCTTATATACCATAGAACAGTACGGCAAGGTGATAGACGATATCGATGTATTAGAGGATAAGGAGGCTAGAATAAATGGATAAGTTCAAATTAGAAACATCATTTCAATTCCCATTTTTCAAATTAAATGAGATAGTTTCGTATTCAGAAGTTAAAAAGCCTTCAGGTATCGCATACATGCTTTTGGTTCTCATCAACGAATCAAATGATAAGAATGTTTTGCTATCTCAGTTGTTAGAGAACTTCGGTGTTCCTCATTCATTGCATTATATCTATTCAGATACGATTGCAAACTTGATCTCTCAGGATATTCTAACTGCTAGATATGGCGGTTATTATGATCGCAATATGTTTAGTTTGATTAGAATAGGCGATTTAGCTTTCACTCCAAAAGGAAAGAAGATATTCGCTGAAGAGTCAATCCCTACTGGAGTTACTAAAGAAGCAAAAATACCAGTGTATTATGATATTGCAATGAGGCAGCTCGCTTTAGCTATCCCAGCAAGTTTTGAACCTAAGCCATTAATGGATAGTGCTATAACAGAAGATTTTATGGCTGATTTCTCATGTGATAAGAGCGTAGAAGATTTCATCAATAAAAACAAAGGTGTGAGAATTCCTATTTATGAGAATGGCAAGGTCGTAAAGAATGAGCTTATCAAAAAGGAAGAGATTATTACCAAAGTCGAGGAAATCTCGAAAGAGAACTGGACTGGAAAATATGACTGCACAGTAGTTTTGGAAGGGAACACGCTATCTTTTGAATTTGAAGAGAAAACAGTACAAAGCTTCTTCGACGTGAACTACACAGGCGAAATGGTAAACAAGGCCATAGGATATAAGAATAAATTCAAGTTTAAGTCAGCATATTCAGATGGCTTGGATTTATCAGCCTTTGCCAATAAAGATATTGCTAGCATCATCATTCCAAAGGAAATTGACGATGTTCTGAAGCAAAAAGGACAGATGCTTATCACTAAGGGTAACTACAAGGGAAACAACTATTACACAGTGGAAAGTGTATCTGGTCTCCAGAAATACGATCCATCATGTGAGTTCATTGTTGTAGACCAAGCAGACAATAGGTTTGCTTTCATTCCTGGCGTATTTAATTTTAATAATAAGGATCTAGGAACTATATCAATTCCTCTTGTTTTGAGATTAAAGGTTAGCTCAGAGCAGTTAAAAGAGGTGCTTGAATCCTATGTGAATAACCTTAACGAGTATTCTGAAGATAATTTCAAGACGCTTGTAAGGGTAACCAATGTGTCTAAGGACTATGCAAAGGCTACTGAAATCATGAGTGGCTATTTGAATAACGATTATGAGAGCAATATAGTTCTTTTAAATGAAATGAAGCCTACAGCTATGATGAACGCAAATATCATGGCTAAGTACAAAGAAATGCTTCAAGATAACTATTCCTCTTATTTGAAAACTGTAACCGAGGATAATTTGGAGACCGTATTGAAGATCACAAACACAATTCCTAAGTTCCTTAATATTTCATTAAAGGATGTTATTTCACGCTTGTTTGATAGTTTGAAGGAAATCAAGAACAGGCAGGAAGTATATGAAACATTGGTTGGAAAGGGCTTTGATAAGTCGATAGTCGTTTTATATGTAAACCCTGTCGAGGATGCTCTAAGAACAAGAATGGCGACAGATAAATCATTATTGGATTTAATAAATTATGACACTTGCATTTCCAAGATGAAGGAATTAACTGGCATCAAGGATTATAGAAAGTACGTATTTGAGGAAGAAGTCGTAAATCGAACTGAGTTTAAAAAGACATTCAGTACAGCTAAAGGTGTACAAAAAGCGGTTGATTTCTTCAGAGCACAAAATCAAGAATTATTCAAAGATTTTGACGGCTTCATGACTTTATTCGGAACAATCAATGATGATTTCAATATACTAGATGCTGCTTTAGCAAATCCGAATAACATAAAGCCAGAGTTAGTAGAAAAGAAAATCACATCTGGTGACTATCAATTTGTTTTTGTTAACCTTTCTGCAAAGTTGGAAATCACCCTTAAAAACAAATACAAACTAGATGGAAAGCTTTCTGATATGTTAAGTGATGCTAGAAGGAGCGGTGCCATCGAGAGAAACATTGCTACGGATCTTCATGATTTCAGAGAGAATAGAAACGCATATATCCATCCTGAAGATAGAACTGCAAACTTTAAAGCAGACGATTTAAGAAGATGGAGCAAAGAAATTTTTGAGTTAGGGGAGGAAAGGAAATGAGCCAACAAGTAACAGTTGATTATCAAGGTATATCAATTCAAGTACAAGCTCAATGCGATACGGCTGTTCATTCATTATGTAACATTGATAAAACATTAGAACGTATCCATGAAACTGCAAGTAAACTTGAATCTTCAAAGGTAAAAGAATACAAAGAATACCTTATGAAGTCTAAAAAAGTTATCAAAGATAAAATTGAGGCGTTTAAAGCCACTTTAGAGAAGTATAAAGATGCTAGAGCTTATTTTATTAATAACCATCAACCTAAATATGCTGAATTCTTGAAATTTACAGAAAAAGTTCAAAAAGAGTCTAGAGAATTAACTAATCTGGTAAATGAATTAACAGGTTCTAAATTAGCGGTTATTGACCAGATGATCGATGAAGGGCTGTTAAATGCAGGTCAGGAATCCGCACAAAATTTATTAAATAAGATGAATGGCGTGTTGAATATCTCTCAGTCCGTTATCGAAAGAATAAATCAAATTGAAGATGTGTCATTAAGAGAATTGGCATATCGTGAAATGGTGAATGGAGCCAATGCTGAACTAGGTTTTGATGAATTGGTTTCAAAAGCTCAAGCAGAATACGATATACTAGTTGGTAAGAAGACTAGACAAGTAATTGAAGAGTGCAAAGCTGAATTGAAAGCCAATGGAGTAGCAACAGAAATTGTTGAAAATGCAAAGACTATTGATGAAGCCAATGCTGCAACGAATGCTGCAATAACAGATGAAAAGGTTCGTAAGGAAACGTTAAAGGTCATTATTAATGCTATTAAAGAGCGTGGATTCATTGTCGACACAAAGAAAAACCTTAAAATCGACAAAGAGAAAAATATCGTAAAACTTGTTGCTTTGAAGGCGTCTGGGCAAATGGCCGAATTTGAAATTCAGCTTAATGGCAAGTTTATGTATCACTTTGATGAATATGAAGGACATGCTTGCAAAAAAGATATTGCTCCATTCCTCGAAGATTTAAAGAATATCTATGATATTGATATCACACACGAAGAGATCATCTGGGAAAACCCTGATAAGATCCAAACTCAGAAGTATCAATATGTAAATAAAAATAAAGGCACAAATTAAGGAGGTAGTCGTATGTCATTACAAAACAGTTTTAATAAAATTAGAAGAAACACTGGTATCAAAAAATGTGTCATGATAGACGGTAACGTTGGTGATGTTTATCTTGATGACAAAAATAAAATCGTCACTTTGAGAGAATTCTTAGAGGCTATGTTCAAAGATATGGACTATCAAGATATCGTTTATTGGGACAGAGTCGAAGGTGCAACTGGTGCCATTGATAAGTTGACTTTAACAGATGAAGTTGAGGTTGAGGGCGACGCTTATGATTTAGGTGATGAGGAAGAAGGAACTCCAAGGGCACAACAAGGATTATTCAAGAGTCCTGCTGAAATCCTAAATGTGGTTTATAAGAATGTCATCGACAAGAAAAAGAAAGTCGCATTCATCATCAACTGGTCTGAATACTTATTCAGTGCTAATGGTTTGTCTGAAGATGAAAGACAAAACATCACGCTTTTAGGCAAGGCATTAAAAGACAGAAAGATTGATTATTTAAGTTCTGATTGCAACGAGAGCGTTGTAGTAATCATTTTAAATAAAGCTTCTGGCTTACCACTTTCTTTCTATCAAGGAAATCCTGAGGTTGAAATCGTAACACTTCAAAAACCTGATAGAGAAGAACGCAAGCAAATGGTACAGAAGATTGAAGACTCATTTGAAGTGCGTTTGAAGAGCGGAACAAGCTCATTATTAGATAACGAGAATATTGACTGCATCGACATGATGGAAGACTTCACTAACAGGGAAATCATCCAACTTTCTAGAATGTCTAGAAAAGAAGATAAGATGTCATTCGATAAGCTTTTCTATCTATTTAAATATGGTGAAAAGGAAAATCCATGGGAAAAGTTAGAACAGGCTCGTGTTAAGAAAATTAAGAAAGAGTTAGCTGAACGTGTAGTCGGTCAAGACGAAGCAATCGAGAAGATCGAAAAGACTGTAGTTAAGGCTTATATGGGCTTGACTGGATTGCATAAGACTTCATCAAGATCAATGCCAAAAGGTGTGTTCTTCTTTGTAGGTCCTACTGGTGTCGGTAAGACAGAGTTATCAAAGGCTTTAGCGAAGTTCTTATTCGGTGATGAACAAGCATGCATCCGTTTCGATATGTCTGAATACGCACAGGAAAACAGCGATCAAAAGTTAATCGGTGCTGCTCCAGGATACGTTGGATACGAAGAAGGCGGACAATTGACTAACGCAATCAAAGAACATCCATTCAGTGTTGTTTTATTTGATGAAATCGAAAAGGCTGCTAAGCCAAATCCTAGAATCTTAGATATCTTCTTACAAATTTTAGAAGATGGTCGTTTAACTGATTCAAAGGGTGAGACTGTATATTTCAGCGACACTATCATTGTATTTACATCTAACTTAGGTGCAAACCAAGTACAGGCTAGTGCGGACAAAGAAGGCGTAGCGAAGGAATTCATCCGTATCGTTAAGGAATACTTCGACCAAGAGTTAAAGAGACCTGAATTGTTAGGACGTATTGGCTACAACAACATCGTTCCATTCAACTTTATTCAAGATAAGGAATTCCAATACAAGATCTGCAAATCAAAATTAAAACCAGTAATTCGTGGTATCGAAGAAAAATACAAACTCGACCTTGAGTTTGAAAAGGAAATGGATGCAATCAATTACATTCTTTCAGCAGTAGATTCTGCAAAGGGTGGTCGTGATATCTTAAATGCAATCAACGATAGATTACTTGATCCATTAGCAATGTTCTTATTTGAAAACAAAGATGATCTTCGTTCTTTAAGAGGAAGCAAGATTGTCACTAAGGTTACAAAGGAAGGATTCTCTTTTGAATTCTCAGAATAAGTTTAATGTTGCATACATAAAGCTATGCACAAAAACAGAAGGACCATTCAATAGATGCTGCATTTGGTTTCAAGGCTGCAATTTGAATTGCAAAGGTTGCTGCAACAAGGACCTGCAAGCCTTGATTCCTAATCACATCGTTGACTTTGATAAGCTTGTCGAAATCGTAAAAGATGCAAGGGATAACTTTGGAATTGAGGGAGTCACTCTTAGTGGAGGCGAACCGTCACTTCAGAAAGGTCTTGTTGACTTCAATAAAGCAATACACGACTTAGGCTTAGGGATAATCATGTTTTCTGGAAAGCATAAGGATGCATTGAATCCAAAGTTAGTAAATTCCGTAGATCTTCTTATCGATGGTCCATTCATTGAATCAGAATTAGATACCGACAGAGTGTTACTAGGCTCTAAGAATAAGAACCTTACTTTTATAACAGATAGATATGAATCGGAAGCTGATTATTTTAATAATCCCGTCTCTATAGAAGAGATTACGGCTGAGGATTACATATTCATTAACGGAGATTAGTCATGGACAAGAAAAGAATAGAAAAAGAAATGAGAGAGTTAGAATTAAAGATTCATTATCACTTCAATGATATCTCTTGGCTTGCTAAGGCTATGGGCTCCATAAAGATTGAAGTTCCTGGACAGGGCAAAAATGGCTCAGAGTATTCAAACGAAGGTCTAGCTACTGTGGGCGACACGATGCTTAAATCCGTGATTGCTGACCATCTTTATAGAACTAAGAACATCAGAACTAAAGGCGAGATAACAACAGCGAAGAGTGGCTTAGAGAATAATTCGACTATGCATAAGATGATGCTTGGCGAAGGTTTGATAGCTTATTCGTACAATGATCTTCATTTTTACAAAGATCCAAATATTCCAGACCATGAAAAAGTCGTGTGCAAGGAACATGATCCATATGTTGAAGCAATAGTTGGTGCAGTTTATTACGATTCCAACTACGACACAACAAGAAGATGGATATTGAAATGGCTTATACCATTGTTGGAAAGATATAAATAAAGAAAGGAACTTTATGACAAGAAAACTAAAAGTATATGAGCAATCAATGAGTGGCAGCAGCTACACTCAGGTTTCAACCATTATCCTAAAAGGACAGTGGTTAAAGGCTGCAGGCTTTGAGGCTGGTCAATATGTGGAGGTTGTATGCGAAGGAGATAAGATCACTCTTTCAAAAACAACTGCACCAGAACCAACAACTAAGAAGTCATTGGAAGACAAAATAAATAACCTGGATAAATCTCAAAGAGAGAAGCTATCTAGGATGATTGATGCTTCAGATATTGCTACAGTTCCTGCAGATTTATTTGCTAAGTTCCAAATATCATTCTATAGCAATTTAGAAGATGCTGTTATTAAGGCTTTAGGCATCGAATAATAGGAGAAACACAATGACTGAAAATTTATGTAGTATTTCCATAAATGATTTAATATCTGGAATTGATAATAAAAAAATTTGTTTTATAGTTCCTTCATACCAAAGAGGATATAGATGGGAACCTGATCAGGTTAATAAGTTACTTGATGATTTATACGAATTCGATGAATTGCAAAGAAATAATAATCAATTTGTAGGTAATTTTTACTGCTTGCAGCCAATTGTTGTGAAAAAACTTTCATGTGATGAAATTTCTACAAAGATGGGTCAGTCATATCAAATCAATGTTGATGAAGATTATTATGAGATAATAGATGGCCAACAAAGAATGACTACTATGTATATTCTTCTTAAATTTATTTTAAGAGATAGTGATCCTTTTGATTTAGAGTATGAAAGAGATCAATTTATAAATTTTGGAAGAAGAACACTTTTGCAACAATTGCCTAATATTTTAGAGAGTACTAATAAAAGTGATTCGACTTATGCAGACGAGTATTATATTTTGCAGGCAGCTGATACAATTAAAAATTGGTTTGATTTGAAGAAGACGGAAACAAAGAAAAACAATATTAAATCTCAATTAGAAGATTGCGTTTGTGAGAAAACAAAAGTTATATGGTATGAGATAGATAAAAATGCTAATTGCTATTCAGTCTTTAAGAATATAAACAATGGCAAAATTCCATTAACTGACGCTGAACTAGTTAAAGCTATGCTTTTAAATTCAAAGCATTTTACAAATAATGTGACAATAGATACTTTAGTAAAACAGGAACAAAATAGATATTCAAGATTATGGGATGAAATTCAAAAATCCTTAGAAAATAAGGACTTATGGTCTTTTATTACGGGAGGAGCAAATGCTGAACTTTCAACACATATTGATTTATTAATAGAATTAATTGTCAAAATAAATGATAGTAGTTACGTTGGGCATGGAGATCATAAGTTTTTTTCTTATTTTGAAGAAAAGCTGAACAAAGCAACTAATAAAAAAGATTATATTGAATGGGTTTTTGAAGAACTTAGAAAATGTTTTAGAACTTTACAAGACTGGGACAATGATTATGAAAACCATAATTATATTGGATATCTATTAACATATTCCGGAAAAGATCTAAGTAGTAGAATCGAATACATAATAAAATTACAAGAAAAATACAACAATTTGTCTAAAAATGAGTTCCATAATCATCTAGTTTCAACTATTAGATCATCTTTTAAAAATCTTTCTATAGATACTATTAATTATGAAGATAATGGTAAACAAGTTGAAAAGTTGTTAATGCTATTCAATATTGAAGAATTGAATGATATTCATCAAAAATTCAACTTTTATATAAATAAAGATGGATGGAGCATTGAACATATTAAGGCTCAACATTCTGAAATCGTTGAAGAAAAAAAGATTATTCAAGATGATTACATGAATAAGGAAAAAAGTTCAATGCTTAAAAAGCGAAATATGACAACGGATCAGACTTTAATATCATTAATAGATCAATTAATATCAAGGATTGACAACTTTGTTAATAATCCAAATGCGACAAAAAGTGATTTTGAATTATTGGCAGAAAATATTAATCAATCCATAGATGGTTTTGATAATGTGACTATGCATATGTTGGGAAATCTAGCATTACTTTCAAAAAGCGATAACTCAGCCTTTGGGAACAGTCCTTTTTATGAAAAACGAAACACTTTAAATATTTGGTTGCGAGATTTATCGAAAAATATACCTCACTCAACAGAAAAAGCTTTTCATAAAATGTATTCAACACAACAATATTCATTAGATTTTACAAGATGGTCAAAGCAAGATTTTGATGATATGTTTATTATTCAAAAGCAAAAGTTGGTTATAAATGATAATGGTGGTGTTTTGAAAGGGTTTATAGGAGAGGGAACAATATGAGTAAAATTAATTTTAGGAAACTATTAAATTCTAAAACACAGTTTAAAGTACCAATTATACAAAGAGATTATGCACAAGGAAGAAACGACGGCGCCGATAAGGATCTTTGTGAGGAAGTTAGGTCTGATATTGTAGATAGTTTATTTAATTCTCTAAAAAACAATTCAGAACTTGTGCTAGATTACGTATACGGCTCAGATATAGATAATATATTTTATCCAATTGACGGTCAGCAACGTCTTACAACATTATTTTTGCTTCATTGGTATATAGGTAAAAAAGAAAATGTTAGTCAAAAGGAAATGGAATTTTTGAAGAAGTTCTCATATGAAATACGTGATACTTCAATAGAATTTTGTTTATCTTTGGTTGATATTGATTTGGATTTAACCATTAATACAGCTGTTTCTGATCAAATTAAAAATTCTTCTAAATATCACAATGCATATGATTACGACCCAACTATATGCTCTATGCTTGTTATGTTAGATAAAATTGATGATGTCTTTAGAAATGAGGATACAGTATTTTGGAAAAGATTGGATAATATTAAATTTTGGGTATTATCGTTGACACAATTTGGATTAACAGATGATTTGTTTGTTAAAATGAATGCTAGGGGAAAAAGACTATCAAGATTTGATACTTTTAAATCAGATTTAGAATCAAAACTCACTAAAATAGGAAACTTTAGTATTATTGATAAATGGAAAAAAGAGATTGATAATAATTTTTTAGATCAATACTGGTCAAAATTTGGTGTTTACAAATCAGAATTAAATATATTTAGAACAATATTATTCTATGTAAAAATGTATATTACAGGATTATCTGACGCAAATCAATATGATGAATCTTGGGAAATCAATACAAAGAATGTTAAATACAATGAGGTTATAAATTATATATCATCAAATATTAATGTTCTAGATGAGATTTGCGAGATTTTATCCAAGTTCAAAATCTGGTATTTAAAAATTTCTGACAGTAATCTTTTTGTTAATAATATGGAAGAAAAAAATATTAATTACTATGAAAAAGCAGAAAATTTCGGAATTTTATATTGGTTTTCAAAATCTTCTCATTTGTCTATTGATTCAAATTTTAATGATTATTATCGAATACTTAAAAACTATATTTATTCATTAAGACAAGCTGACTATAAGCCAAGAAGAAGATGGTCATCTAGTATTGATAATAAAAGTATTGCTAAAGTTATAGGGTTTATTAAAAATCAATTAATTGATGCATTTGATGATTCAGTTCCATATTATGATTATATTTGCTCTACAACATGTCCTGAGTTATCATTTGAAAGAGAAAAAATAATTGCATTAAGAAGTGGACAGGTTAGTTTGAATGATATCATCCGACTTGAAAATATTCCTTGGTTAAAAACGAATATTCATAATATATTTTATAACGGTCAAATAGTACTTGAGGCTTCTCAAATTGAGGAAATATTTGATGATGACGATTTATTAAACAAAGCATTGAGAATAATATTTAGTTATGCTAACGATGAATATGGTCAATTTCAAAAGTTATTGTTTGATCCAATAGGAATGCAATCTGGAAAAAAATCGCTTTACTACAACAATCCAGATGACCAAGCAACTAGTTACTTCCACAAGTATTCATTTGGTATTATTGATGATGATTTTGGAGATAGAGTATTAACTTCTAAGGGAACTAATCAATATAATGAAATGTCGAACTCAGTAAAAAGCTTTTTAAGTGATATAAAAGTGAAAGTAAACGGGGGACTTTCTATAAGCGATTCTATTAATAATCTGTTAGCAGAAAGAATAACAATTGAAGATTATTCTCAACCTAGCAATATAAAATGGTATATTGTGAAGTATAAAGAATTTTTCTATGAAAATAATAATACAACACTATCTTCACTAAGAAGAAAAGATTATGTTTCTTTTCATGATGTAGAAAATGTTTACGATATCCAATGCATTAGTAACGATAATGATTTTGACAAAATGCATTATCAACCTTTTTATTTAGCAGTATGTCATTTACTTAATAATGAAAACTCTAGTATTATTTTAGATGAAAATTCACTGAGATATACAGGAGTTCATATTGAATATGCACATCCATGTGTACTGTCAAATGGTTGGATTATCAGAATATTAGATGAAGGTGATTGGAAAATACAATTTAATAATAATCTTCCATCGAACAATGTCTTACAACAATTTAATGTTCAATATGATCCTACAACAAATATCGGTGTAATAGTTCATAATGGATCTGATTGTATAAGGAGAATTGTTGATTTTATTGAAAATTGCTAAGCAGAATGACGTAAATCTTTTTTTCTTAATATATGAGGAATAAATAATAATGAAATTAGTAATAATAGGAAATGGTTTTGATTGTGCTCATGGCTTAAATACAAGTTATTGTAAATTCAGGGAATATATAAAAAATAATGATATAGAAGAATATAAATTTTTACATCAATTATTTGGCAATGCTTATGAAACAGATGAATTTTGGTGGAATTTTGAAGAGAGTTTATCTAATTTTAACTTATCTAATTTCACTTATGATTTAGAGATTAATAATGATTTTCAAAGAAAAAATGGTTTTGAGGATGAAGATTGTATCAAATCAAACAAAGAATATTTTGATAATCACATTTTTCAACTAAAAAAACTTTTTTGCCTGTGGATTAAAGAAATTAATGATAATAAAATATCTTCAGCCAAAAAGAAAGATTCTATTTCTGAATATTTAAATGACGCAGTTATTTTGTCTTTCAATTACACAAGTACTATTGAAAATCTATATGAGAAAGAATGCTATCATATTCATGGTTTTATAGATGATGTAGATGTTGAAAATGGTTTAGGAATTGATGATATTGTTTTGGGACATTCATATAATATTTCATTTGTGATAGATAATGATGAAAATATATCTGCAGAAAATACATTTGCTGTTCTTGATAATGGAGAACAAATTCCTTTTGAATCATTGTCTTTCGTTAAAGAGTATGACTTATCAAATGATGATGCAATTAATAAAACATTTAGTGATATTGATTGTAAGTATGAAAATATATTTACCAAACGATGCTCAAACATAATTGAAAAAGATGAAATAGGATTTTTTTATTATTTGAAAAACAATGCAGCAACAATCAATGAAGTAGTTGTATTAGGTCATTCATTATCAAATGTTGATAAACCCTATTTTAAAAAAATATTGGAAATTCTAAAAGTTAAGTGTGATCCTGTAAAATGGACTGTAAGTTGTTACGGAAATAATAAAAGCACGTTAAAAAACAACTTGCGATTGATTGATGAAAACGCAGAGCCATCCTTTATTTGTATAAGTTAAGATTGCGTCACGTTTGTCACGCTAGTCACATGTCACTATACATAAATACCTTAAAATAATGTGTTAGAGGGTGCATTTCATACTATAGAGGGTGCATTGTATCAAGTAAGTTCTTCTTTCACAAATTAAAAAAACCGCTTTGATACATTAGTATTGAAGCTTTTTTTATTAGATTGAATCAATCATGCTTTTAGCTCAAGTATATATTTTGTATGCTGAGGCAAACTTATATGTAACATTTGTTACAAGATATTTAGGTATTTCATTATTCAAATTATTGTGTCAATGTCGATTGGTCTTAAATGTCATATTTCTTTTTGAAATACTGAAATGGCATTGTGATAAACTATAGTTGGTTTTCCGATTTTTATATTTTCTAGAACCAATTTTGTGAGGGCGGCTTAAGGCCATTTTGACAAATTTTTGACAAAAAAAGAATCAAAGTGGGTGGGCATGTCCGTTTTTTGTCACATCACAAATTTCTGCTATTGTGTTATCCCAATTATTGTGTTAATGTAAATTGGCTCAAGTATAACCGTACACATAAAGTGGAGGTCTCGACGGAAATAAATTCAAATGATCAAGGTTGAAACATAGTATAGTTCTATTAAACAAGAGCAAGTAAGCAAGCGCAAGGTGATAGAGCCGTTGTGACGAAAACCCAGTTAAAACATAGTAAGGCACTAATGCCAGAAATAACGAGAATAAGTAAAAAACATAGCAAGGCTATATGAAATAAAAAATATAAATTGTTGGAGGATAGGTCATGAAATTTATTCATTTATCAGATCTACATTTAGGAAAACGAGTGTATGAATATTCGATGCTAGAAGATCAAGAGTACATTCTAAAAAAGATTATTAACATAGTCGATGAGGAAAAGCCAGAGGGTGTAATCATAGCAGGGGATATTTACGACAAGTCAGTTCCATCTGCTGAGGCAGTGAGTTTATTTGACGATTTTTTGGTTGCACTTGCAAAGCGGAAGCTAGAAGTTTTTGTTATTAGCGGTAATCACGATTCGCCAGAAAGGATAGCATTTGGTTCCAGGATTATGGATGCAACGGGTATACATATGTCGCCAGTGTATGATAAAACTATTGACCCAATCACAGTTAGAAGTAAGGATATCGAGGCGAATGTATATATGCTTCCGTTTATAAAGCCAGTTCATGTGAGGAAGGCTTTCCCTAATGAAAAAATTGAAAGCTATACAGACGCTATAGACTGTGTCATAAAAAATATGGATATAGATGATACCAAAATAAACATTCTTGTGGCACATCAATTTGTTACAGGTTCGTCTCGGTCTGATTCGGAAGACTATATAGTTGGCGGGCTGGACAACGTCGATTCATATGTGTTTAAACCATTTGATTATGTAGCGCTTGGACACCTTCATAATCCACAAGATTGTGGTTCAGATAATATACGGTATTGTGGCTCACCGTTAAAATATTCCTTCTCGGAAGCTAAGAGTGAAAAGTCAGTTACGGTAATAGAATTTGAAGGAAAGGGAGCCTTTTCTAAGAAAATAATACCTTTAAAACCAAAACGCGACTTGGTCGAAATTAAAGGTGAATATAAGGATTTAACAGCAAAATCCTTTTATGAAAACACCTCGTATAGAGATGATTATGTACACATTACATTGACGGATGAAAATTTTATTCCAGATGTTGTTAGCAAGTTACGAGTCATATACCGAAACTTAATGAAGGTAGATTACGATAATGAAACAACTAGAAAAAATACTGTTATTAATACGGATTCTGATGTGAAACGCAAAACTCCACATGAGTTGTTTTCCGATTTTTATGAGATGCAAAATGCTCAACCCATGAACAAAGAGCAATCTGATTTTATGAAAGAGTTAATTAAAAAAATTGAGGAAAAAACCATACAATAATCAAGCAAAAAATGAAATATACAAAATAGTGTTGTTAACCATTATATTTGGTTAAATTCAAACAACATTATTATACAAGGAGATTACATGAGACCATTGAAATTAACAATGACTGCATTCGGTCCATTTGCCGATAAAACCGTTCTTGAGTTAGATAAATTAGGTGAAAGTGGCTTGTATTTGATTACAGGCGAAACGGGTGCTGGCAAAACTACTATTTTTGATGCAATTACTTACGCGCTATATGGTGTTGCAAGTGGAGTTAACCGTGACCCTTCAATGTTTAGGTCGAAATATGCTTCGACTGCAACTCCAACTGAAGTTGAGCTTACATTTATGTGTGCAGATAAGATGTATACAGTTAAACGAGGTCCTGCATATGAAAAACCAAAAGTTCGTGGAGCTGGAACAACAACTCAGCCAGCTTGGGCAGAATTACATCGTCCAGATGGCACCATTGTGTCTAAGACAACAGAAGTAACCAATGCCATTTGTGAGATTATAGGCATAAATGGCGATCAGTTTATGCGTATTGCTATGATTGCGCAGGGTGAGTTCTTAAAGTTGTTACTTGCATCCACCGAAGAGAGAAAAACAATTTTCAGGCAGATTTTTGAAACACAACTTTATGAAACATTACAAAATGAATTAAAAAATGCATTATCCGAAGTGAAAAGGGAGCGTGATATAGCTAATGCAGGTATAAAGCAACACAGAAATAGTATCGCGGTCGCGGATAGTAATGTTTATAGTAATGTTCTTAGTATAGAAGTCGAAAAAGCTAAAAACGGTGAATTGCCGATAACCGAAACATTTGACCTGCTGGATAACCTAATAGGAGATGATAAGGAAACGATATCCATTTTAGAAGTGGAACAAAAGTGTTTAGGTGAAAAGCTAGATGGGATTAAAGCATATCTTATAAAGATAGATGCACAAGAAAAAATTGAAAAATCAATAGAAGATAAAAAAGTAGAAAAAGAAAAGCAAGAAAAACTTCACGGTGACTTAAAAGTAGAGTATGAAAACCAAAAGGCTAAAGAGCCAGAGAGAAAAAAGGCTATTGCCGATAAAGCCATAATCGATGCCACTTTAACCGATTATGATAAGTTGGATTCCCTTACGGCTGACATAAATAAAACAAATAATGAACTGTTATCCCAAAAAGAGGAACTAAATAAATTGTTGGAGCAATATAAGCATGACGATGAAGAACTTCAAAAGCTTCGTAAAGAGATGAAAGAGGAACTAGCAGATGCAGGCGAAGATAAACAAAAACTCATAGCAAGGCAAAAACAAGTTAGTGATGATAAAGAAAAGGCGGAAAGCCTTATTAAGTCATTAGATGATTATCTATTAGAAACAAGCAAACTAGAGCAGTTAAAAAATGATTTTGAAGAAGCGGAAAAGAATAAACAAAAAGCTAGCTATGCGTTTGAAGAGAAAAACGATGCTTTTCTTAGGGCACAAGCAGGCATAATGGCTGAAAAACTTGAAAAAGGTATGCCTTGTCCAGTATGTGGCTCCACAAACCATCCGAAAAAAGCTAAAGTAGCAGTTAGTGTGCCTACTAAGGAAGAGCTTGATGATGCTAAAATTGCTTCAGACAATGCACATGAAAAAATGACGAAAATTAGTAACGAACGTTCCTCTCAACTTACTTATGTTGCTTCTTTAGAAAAAGGAGTTAAAAAGCTAATGGAATCTTTAGGCATACATGAAGATTTGACAGAAGCTTTGAAGTTAGCGGAAGCTAAACGTGATGAGCTAGAAAAGAAATTATCTGAACTCAAAGATGATATAAAAAATAAAGACGAAAAGCTAGTACGGAAGGAATTGTTAGAAAAAGAAATCCCTGAAAAAGAAAAATGTATAAAGGAACTAAACAAGAATTTAGAAGACCTTAGCAAAGAGATTGCTACAAGTAAATCTGTCTTGCAGGAAAAAACAAAACAGCTAGAAGAACAGAAAAAGAAATTACCGTTTGATAGTAAACAAATAGCTGAGGATAAGCTTAAAGAACTTGCTGATTTAGTTGAAAGAATAGAAAAAGCTTTTGAAAAAGCCGAAAGCGAGTTTAATGAGTCTAAGAACAAGCTAAGGGAGATTGATGCCACAATAAAGGAACTAACAGGACAGCTGAATAAAAAAATAGATTCTGAAGCAAAGGGAACAGTAGAACTGCAAAAAGAGAGTATAGAGGAGCTCATTGATACAAACAATAAACGATATATGGAAGTAAATAATCGATTGACTATAAATAATTCAGTCCTACAAAATTTGAAAAACACATCTGGCGATCTTGATAAAATCGAAAGAAAACATGTGTGGATAAAGGCACTTGCAGATACAGCCAATGGAAATGTGTCAGGTAAGGAAAAGATTATGCTAGAAACATATATTCAAATGACATTTTTTGATAGAATTATCGCTAAAGCAAATTTACGATTTATGAAAATGTCTGATGGTCAGTATGAACTTACAAGAAGAAAAGTGCCTGAGCATTTGGGTAAGCAGAGTGGATTAGATCTTGATATCGTTGACCATTATAACGATACCGAAAGAAGCGTAAAAACTCTTTCGGGTGGCGAATCGTTTAAAGCATCGCTATCACTAGCACTTGGGCTGTCTGATGTAATTCAATCATCTGCAGGTGGTGTTAAAATTGATACAATGTTTGTAGATGAAGGATTTGGCTCTTTAGATGAGGAATCTTTAAATCAAGGCATGAAAGCACTAGTGGATTTAACGGAAGGGAACAAGCTTGTAGGCATTATTTCCCATGTCAGTGAGTTAAAGCAAAAAATTGATAAGCAAATCGTTGTAACTAAAGAAAGAAGTGGCGGTAGTAAAGCAAGAATAGTTGTGTAATATTAAGTTATAAACACAACTGAAAGCTATTAGCATAGCATGGCTTGCAAAAGCTATAATTAAGCACCAGTAATACCAAGAGATTCAACTGCTGAAGGTTAAGATTAAACAACACAATAACTAGGTCAGTTTGACCTCTGAAAGTTAGAATTAAGTACCAGTAATAACTAACCGTTGTTGCTGGTATTTTTTTGTTTTCCTGTGGGTGTGCACGGAGGATTAAAATGAAAAAGAAAATCATTATGGTTTTAATTTTAACAACTATTTTTCTATTATTTTAGGAATGTCTGTGGCCTGTGGACCTAAAACACCTGAAAATGAAATTTTGGAAGTGAGGGTGTTTGTTAGGCCGGAAGATGCAAGGAAGGGAATATTATCATACGATGAGGCTAGTCCATTAAGGGAAGTATCACGAGGCGAGCTTTATAGAGACTCTAATATTCCAAACGATCCATTTGAACCCAAAAATAAAAAATTATTGAATTTGCGGAAATTGTAAGGTTATGATTTGCAATGCGCATTTTGAAATTTGCTTTTTGGTGTAATATTTACATTTTGAATTTTGCTTTTTGGTGAAGAATATGCATTTTGAAATTTGCTTTTTTATACATGGTATGATATAATTTTAACACTATAACGTACGAAGGAGCCTTTCTATGAAACTTAAAAGAAAAGCATACAATACCCTTCTTAAGTGGAAAGAAGAAAGTAGTGGTAAGTCAGCTATGCTTATTACCGGAGCAAGACGTGTTGGTAAGAGTTATTTGGCTGAAGAATTTGCGAAAAATGAATATAAATCTTATGTTTTAATCAATTTCTCCAAAGCGTCTAAAGAATTAAGAGACATTTTTGATAATGATTTAATGGATCTTGATTTGTTTTTTAATAAGCTTTCTTTTATGTTCGGTGTAGAGCTTTTTGAAAGAGAGACGCTTTTTATTTTCGATGAAGTACAAAGATTTCCTAGAGCAAGAGAGGCGATAAAGTTTCTTGTCGAAGATGGACGGTATGATTATATTGAAACAGGTTCTCTTATATCACTTAAGCAAAACATAGATAACATCGTTATTCCTTCCGAAGAGGAGGAAATGAAGCTCTATCCTTTAGATTTCGAGGAGTTTCTTTGGGCAATGGGCGATGAGATTTCTATACCTTTTGCAAAAATATGTTTTGATAAACTTACACCTCTTGGTGCCGCTGCGCATAGAAAGTTGCTTAACAGTTTTCGCCAATATATGCTTGTAGGTGGTATGCCACAGGCTGTTACGGAGTATGTAGAGTCTAAAAGTTTTGCTAAAGTTGATCGTATCAAGAAGGCTATTTTACGCCTTTATAGACAAGATATTACACGTTTTGCCAAAGGATATGAAAGTAAAGTTTTAGCAATTTTTGATGAGATACCTGGACAGCTTTCTAGAAAAGAAAAGGAATTTTCCGTATCATCTCTTGAAAAAAATGCGAGATCTCGCACGTATGAAGATGCATTTATGTGGTTAACGGAAGGAATGATAGTTAATAATTGTTATAATGCAACAGATCCTACAGTTGGACTATCTATGTATCTTAATCCTGCCACTAAAAAGTGTTATATGTTAGATACAGGACTTTTGGTTACGCATGCGTTCAAAGACAATAATTATATAGATAACGAACTTTATAAAGCAGTTTTGCTAGATAAGATTAGTATAAATGAGGGTATGTTGATGGAAAATGTTGTTTCACAAACCTTCGTTTCCACCGGGCATAATCTGTTTTTTTATTCGCGTAATGATAGCCTGCAAAGACAAAATCATATGGAGATAGACTTTTTAATACAAAGAAATAATAAAATTTGTCCAGTTGAAGTAAAATCCTCTGCATACATTAAGCACTCATCTATTGATAAATTTATGGATAAGTTCAAGGGCCGTGTTGGACAACCATATATCCTCTACACTAAGGATGTTCTTGTTAAAAATGACATTATTCATTTACCAGTATATATGGCAATGTTTCTTTAGTTTTTTGTAGATAACCATTTTCAGTACAGTTACGGCATATCTTATTGATGATAAAAACACATTTGTTAGTCTTAAAGTACTAACATGTTGTGTTGTCTATGGAGCTTTTTAGTTGTTTTTTTTCATGTTCTCATACCAGTTTACATAATCTTTACATGAATTTTGCATTTGATAGTAGGTTTGTAAAGTTTTTTCAGGGTAAAATATTATTATGAAAAACGAAACTAGAGGCAATATGATGAAGAAAAAACTTGTTTCAAAGTCAATCATTGTTATCTTAATTTGTTTATTAATTAGTTGTGCATTAATTGTTTTAGGCGCGCTGTTATGGACTGGGATTGAAAAGCCATTGGCGCATTTTGTCATTTTAGCGATAGTTATGTTAGTTATAGGATTAATCTTTTTTATTACAGGTGCTTGTAAATGCAAAAAATTAGCTGATATACTAAAGCATAGTAAACTTGACGTACCGAAACATAATCAACTCAGTATGAAAACAAATTAAGGAGACAGGGATTGGAAGAGAAAAAATATTTAGCAAAGAAAGAGTGGGTAGGATTTGGACTAGCCGCAACAGCAGGATATATGGTCGCAGGAATATCGCAAATGTATTTGACGATATTTTTTACTGACATTTTATTATTAACTCCAACATTTATATTGGTTTTAATGTTAGTAGCAAGAGTTTGGGATGCAATAAATGACCCCATCATGGGAGTTATTATTGATAAAACAAAAACTCGCTATGGGAAAATGAGACCCTATGTTTTTATGGGCTCAATTTTAATGGCTATTTCAACTGTTGTGTTATTTATGCCAATTACGGAAGCATCAGAAGCTGGCAGAATGGCGTTTGCAGCAATTGCTTATCTCATGTTTGGAATGATTTATACACTAGTAGATGTTCCAGCGATGGGGCTTATGAGTGTAGCTACTTTTAATGGAAAGGAAAGAAGTTCTCTACTTTCTTTTTATGTAACTGTTGGTTCAATCTTTGGATTGTTACCTATGGGACTATATTTAGTATTAGAGATGTTTATTCCTAAGAAATGGACATATTTTGTTTTAGCATGCATTGTTGGAGTAACTGCTTTAGTTGGCTATCTAACATTATTCTTTACAGCAAAAGAAAGATCTGCAACAGAAACGCAAAAAATCAAAGTGCTTGATATGTGGAAGATTGTTAAGAACAACAGGCCAATGGTATTAACCTTACTGATGTCAATGATTGCTTCACCAAGATATATAATATTGCCAGCATTAATGTACGTTGCAACATATGTAGTCAAAATTGGCACACTAGAATCCGGCGCTGTACTACTTGTATTGAATTTAGTTATAGGTGCAGGTATGTTTCTTGGGATCTTATTAACTCCTCCATTATACAAAAAGATTGGATATAGAAAAGCAAGTATAGTAGCTGCAATTGTAGGTGGCGTTGGTCTTTCACTAGCATTTATTATGAGCAAAATAATACCAGGCAATGTCGCATATTATGTAGCATTTCCATTTATGACGATAGGTGGACTAGGGCTTGGCGCATACAATGTTTTACCATATCCAATGGTAGGAGATAGCTTAGATTATCTAGAATGGAGAACTGGTGAGAGAATGGAAGGCATTTGTTTCAGTCTCAATTCGTTTGTAACAAAGTTTAATAATGCAGTTGGCTTTGTAGGTGTTATGGTAGCATTAATTGCATTTAGCTTTGTTAAGCCAGTAGAACCGGGTGTTCCTCTACCTCAGTCACAAACAACCATAGATGGGATATTTGCAACTGTTACATTAATTCCAGGAATTTCGTTCTTCCTATCGATAATTCCCATGATACTTTATAATTTCACAGGTAAAAATAAAGAAAGGATTTTATCAGAACTTGCTGTTAAAAGACAAGAAAAGGCTGCAAATAAAGAATTAGAACAAACTGCATAACTTCTAACAAGATAGTTTTTACCAAATATAGGCTTGGGACATTAAGACATATTGTAGTTAGAAGATTTGATATAAAGTTAAACCGCATTGGCAGTATTTACAATGATTTGCATAAAAGAAACGAAAGGATACATTTTTGATTTAGACGGGACTTTACTCGATTCAATGTGGGTTTGGGAATCTTTATATAAAGAGTTTTTGCAAGCGTATAACATAGAGTATGACAAAAGTTTTTTAACTGAAATTAATCATTTTACATTAAGCGAATGCGTTAGTTACACAATAAACAAGTTTTCATTAAATATATCTCACGAGCAAGCCCTGAAACAATGGGTGGATTTAGCAAACCATTACTATCAAAACAAAGTTTGTTTAAAGCCTGGGGCAAAGGAATTTTTATTATCAGCAAAAAAGAAAAATATTTTATTAGGAGTGGCAACTGCATTACCATACGACATGGCTAAACTCAGCTTGGAGAGCTTACATGTTTTTAATTTGATTCATTCAATGACGTCTTTAGATGAAGTCAATGTTGATAAAAGCAAACCAGATATATATCTAAAACAAGCTTCAAAAATGAAGTTAGATCCGAGCGATTGTGTTGTTTTTGAAGACAGCCACATTGGCATCATGTCAGCAAAAAAGGCAGGATTTACAACGGTTGGTGTATATGACTCATACAGTTATAACGATTTACTTAAAAGAAAAGCACATAAATACATAAAGGATTTCACTGAATTAGAAATTACATAATGTTTGTGTTTTGCGAAGAAGTCTTTTTAAGTGAATAAAACATAGATTGTACTTAGGTTTTTCGTATTGTATAACGGTTAGGATTATACAGAATTAAAGGTAGATCTTAACATACCCTACGCATATTAGGGGAGCGTATGAAAATAAAAATATGAAGGTATACAAGATAGATTAAGCTAAGGATTAAAGGGAACAAATGAAAATTAAAATAAAAACTATTTTTCAAAAGTTATTAGAAATAGTAGTTCTATCTGTAACTTTTACCGTAGCTTGTATTGTGAGGGCGGTTTTGACCATAACATTTTTAAACAGAATCTTTCGCAAAAAACTTTTTAAGTATGTAGAAACATTTGAAGATTTTAAAATTGAAAACGAGATACTGCCGGTAGAAGGAGAAGAAAACTGGGTTTTTACTGCTTCAAAATTTAAGGTTTTACAAATAACAGATGTGCATATTGGAGCAGGGGCATTAAGTTACAAAAAAGATAAGATGGCGATAAATGCAATAGCTTCTATGATAAAGGCTGAAAATCCTGATTTAGTCATACTAACAGGAGATCTAGCATATCCCATACCAATTTTAAGTGGAAATAAAAACAATCTTTTATGTCTACAGGTTTTAGCCAGGTTATTTGAAGTGCTAAATTCATACTGGACTTTTACTTTAGGTAATCACGATGTGGAGTTTTATGCAAAATATGCAAATGAAGATTTAGTACGAGAAATAGGGAAAAGCAAAATGTGTCTTGCAAGGTTCCCAAAAGATACTAGTGTGCAAATAGACCATTTAATTGAGATTAAAACACCTGATAATATAACTACAAGATGCTTAGTAATCTTAGATTCTCATTCCTACATTAAAGAAGATAAGTATGGAATGCATATGCAATATGACAATATAAAAGACACACAGTTAGATTGGTATGAAAATAAAATAAACAAAATAACGCTAAACAACATAAGAACTGTAAAAAAAGAAAACAATCTAGAGATAAAAGAAGAACTACGGGGTAACGATTTGGATGAAACTGTATTATTAGAAAACCAAACTCTAGGTGTGTCTTGCCATTCGTCAGTTAATGATTCAGACGAAACTTCATTGCCAGCAAACAGAGCCTCAGATAAGGTTACAGAGGTGCTGGTTAACGACCTAAACGAAATTGCACTGTTAGAAAACAGGCCAAGTTCCTCATTGTTTTTCCACATTCCCATTAGAGAGTATAAGGACGCTTGGCTTAAATACTTAGATAACGGTAAAGAAAATACAGATGAAGTAAAATTAGATTTTGGAGTCATTGAAGAAAAAAATCGTATTGTTTACCACGGAGAAGGCGTGGATAATGTCTATGCTGTTGCTCAAAAAACTGGTTGCGATTCGATGTTTTGCGGACACGACCATTATAATAACATGTCAGTGCTATACACTAAAAATAAGGGCGACAGACCTATCCGTTTAACATATGGATTATCGCTTGACTATTTTGCTTATCCGTTCATTGCCAAAAGAGGAAGGCAACGAGGCTGTATGGTAATTACATATGAAAATAAAGACATACAGGTAGTTCAGTCTAACTATTACCAAGACAAATACATATCTAAATATGAAAAAGAAAAAGTTAAGGATATGGATATTATTTTAAACACCATTAACGAAACAAAAACTCCAAAAGCTTAAATTCATAAACAAATCCTGCTTGAAAGAGAAACAACACAGCCACCACTCTAGCAAACTTCGTGTGGTTGGCTTCTTTTTAACTGCTGCATGTCTATTTTACTTGACTGTTACATAATCCAAAATGTTGGTCAGTTAAACTCCAGGATATTGGTCAGTTCTGATCGAGATAATTAAAAATAAGCCTCAAATAAATTATAGAGCTTTAGAGCTTGCTTTTCTTCAAAAGGATAGATTTGGCCTATGAGCCTTTGTTGTGATTAAGCTACTACCGAATATGCCAAAATTTAACCGAATGCGCATAAGCTATTGTTTTAAATAAGAAAGCAAATGATAATGATAATGGATATAATTTAGGAAAATTATAATAAGAAATAAAAACTCTAGAAATATCCAAGGAGCAAATGAAATGAAAAAAATAATACTAGTATCCATTTTAATTATGATAGTAGGCATCGGCCTAACGCTCGTGGCTTGTGGCGAAGAAGATGATGCAGCTCTTAATGAAGTTAATGTAGGCATTAACATAATATGGGTTAACTTTGATGGTGAGGTGTTACAGGTTGATAAAGATGTAGAGCCTGGGACGCTACCAGAGTACAAAGGCGAAAGACCTAAAAGAGGCGGCGGTGACGGTTTTGCCTATGTATTTAAAGGTTGGGATCCAGAAGTTGTAGAGGCTACAGAGAGCGCAGTATATGTGGCTACATTCAAAATAGCTAATGAGTTTTATGACATTACTTGGAAAAATGAAGACGGCGCAGTTTTACGTGTAGATCAAAATGTACCTCATGGCGAAACGGTCACGGGTCCAACGGTTACAAAAGAGAGTGATGAAATATATGACTATATTTTCATGGGCTGGTCTCCTGCTGTAACAGAGGTAGATAGTAATGCAACATATACAGCAACATTTGCAGCGACAGTAAGGAAATATAAAGTTACATGGGTTGATACAGCTGATTATAATCCCGCTACAGGGTCATATAGAGTTATATACGAAGAACAAGTAGATGCAGGAACAACCCCAGTATACAAAGGTAGCGAGCCTGTTAAACCCGATACCGAATATAAGAAATATTTATTTGAGGGCTGGTCTCCTGCTCCAGGCAGGCTTGTAAAGGACATAACATTTAAAACCAAATATGTAGAGGCGTATGATGCTTCCTGGTATAACTGGTATAACGAAGAGGAACTAATCAAAACGGTAAGATTAAAAAAACCAGCAGACTGGAGTGATGATTATGACCCCGAATACGAAGATCTTGCCCCATCAATACCAGATGATGAAGGATATACATATAGATTCAAGGGGTGGTTCCGTCTTGAGAGCCCTTGGTGGGGTGATGATAGAAGGGAAATGGCCGATCGTGAATACATAGCTACCTATGATTGTATTTCCAAGGATGATAGATATGACCCTCGTAATTTTGAACATTATTACGGGGCTCGTGCTGCTCTTCCTACCTGTAGAATCACTAATTACACAGGGGGTTTTTATGAGGTTTTCTACATCCCAGCATGGCTTAATGGTGAGATGGTAACGGGGCTTAGCATGGTAGATGATGGCGCAGGGGGTAATAGAGGAGCATTCGAGAATAACAAAAAGATAATGAATTTGTATCTCGGAGATAATTTGGATGAAATCGGAGACTGTATATTTAGGGGATGTACACAATTGCAAAACATTCACTTTGGGAAGAATATGAAATATTTAGGCAATTTTATGTTTGAAAACTGCACTTCCTTGAGTAGCGTTACTATACCAGAACAGATTGAGACAATTGGCTGGGGTGCGTTTTTTGGGTGTACAAACTTATTAACCGTAACATTTTCAGAAGGATTAGAAATGATAGAGCCCCAAGCTTTTAGCGAATGTGGCTTGACAACAATTACATTACCAAATAGCCTCAAACACGTGTGTGGGTTTCAAGATTGCATCAGATTACATACGGTCAATCTTGGGGAAAGTTTGATAGGAATCGGCGAAAATTGTTTTTACGGGGATGTAAAACTTAAAAACATTAATTACTTAGGTAGTAGCAATGTGGAGCATATATCGAAATATGCATTTTATAAATGCGAAGCACTAACCAACGCAAATTTTCCAGCTTCACTTAAGAGTATAGGAGAAGGTGCATTCGAAGAGTGTATTAATTTGTATAGTGTAGACTTTTTTGAAAATCCTTCGCAGTTAACAGAGATAGGCATACATGCGTTTAAAAATTGTGATGATTTAAGGCTTTTGAGCATACCTAGTAGTGTTACAAAACTTGGCAGGGGATTTGTGGCAGGATGCGATAGGCTTGTAACCTTGCAGATGAGTGCTCCTAATGCTAAATACAAGTCAACAAACGATATGATTATAGATAGGGAAAGAGGAATGCTTGTAGCAGGTTGTAATGATTCTGGAGCGATACCTGCAGAGGACATTACAATTATTGGGCCTGAAGCATTTTACGAATGTAAAACTTTTAATGCTAATAAAACACTCGAAATACCTAATAATATTACCGAAATAAGAGAAGATGCTTTCTATGGTTGTATAGGCATTAAATACTCAAATGGAGAAGGTGAAGGATATGTCTTTGACGATTTCGATGTTGTATCAGTATTTATTCCAAGTAGTGTGACAAGTATTGAATGGAGCGCCTTTAATTTGACAAATTCTGAAGGTAGGTACTTTGGTATTTTCCAAGACTTTAATACAACAGGAAAGACACCAGGTGTGGATTTTGTTGTTCCAGAGTATGTGCTTGGATCAAATAAGATGATCTTTTATAGGTACGACGGAAACCCTGCCGACCCAGAAGGAAGAGGATGGCGCTATTGGCATGGCTATTGTGAGTTTTGGCCATATGAGCAGTGTTATCCACCAAAAGAGGGTAATTAGTTAAAATTGCAAGATGATATATTGATAAGAAATTTAATTAGTGTAACGAATAATAAATTAAATATCAGCAGGCTGAATACGGGTGGATTTTTAAGTTAAATGACTAGGCAGAACTTTGAGGTACGGATTGCATTAAGCAGTTCGTACCTTTTTCTTATTTTATGCAGTTTATACAAGACTTGAAAAAATGTATAATGGATATATGATGAAAATAATTGCAATATGTATGGCTTAATTTTGTGTAAAGAAACTTAATAGTGGAGTTAATCAAATCAGCAGGTTTAGACAAAAAATATATAAAACAGTGGAGAATAAAATGGGGAAAGGAAGAGTAGTTCAAAATATTTTATTAGTTATTGTTTTGGCACTATCCATTGCTTTAGCAGGAGTTGTGACGATTAGAGAGTTTGCAGCGCCTCCAGAGCCAGTAAAAGTAAGAGATGCTGAACTAGCCACTCAAAACTTAGAAAGGGCTAATTACTTAAAACAGAGCGTATATGATAACTATTATAATGATGACATCCTTATGCTCTCGGCAGTCCCTTTCCCATTTAACACAGAAATATATTCGACGTTTGGCTTGCTTTTTCCGTTTATAGGCGCATCGGTTTGGGGGTATGGCTCTTTCCTTAGTATGCTTTATAAGTTTGTTGTATATGAATCTGTCACTGGAAAGGACATAGGAGCGGTTAAGGCATATGATAAGGCATTAGATGGATTAATGTACTATAGAAAGGATACAGCTGAAGGAGAGTTTGATGGGTATAGACATTATAGAGATTTAGAACCAGGTGGCAACAATATAAATGGGATTTCCTATGACGATGACATGTGGCTTGCAAGAGACATCATATATATGTATGAACTTACTGGGGATCAAAAATATCTCAATTATGCCATTGAAATTGCCGATTATTTACTTGAGTATGCTTATGTTGATTTGGACCCGCAAATGTTTATAGACTTTGGGATTGCAGGAGTTACTCCGGAAACAAAAATAGGTGGCTTTTATTGGGATTCTTACTTAGATATGTTGCATACTTGTTCAAATGGTCCAGCGGTAATCTGTTATAGTGAATTATATAAACACACAAAAAACGAAAAATACTTGGACACTGCTAAAAAAACATATGAGTTTGTGCTCACGCTAAGAGCGGACACGGGAGTTTTTTATGACTGTACGGCGTTTAATAAAGACGAATCAAATGAAATACTAAGCGTTAAGTCAATAGATAAAAGAACATATACATATAACACTGGAACGCCTATATCTGGCGCTGTATCTCTATATGAAACAACGGGAGATGAAAAGTATTTAAACGATGCAATCGACATCGCAACCGCCGCAAGGCAAGTGCTTGGTGCAGAAGTAGATGTGGAAGGGGAAAACATAGTATGGTATTTAAATGCTGGGTCATATGGTGGTGGTGCAAGTACTTGGTTCAATGCGGTATTGCTTAACGGATATATGGATTTACTAAAACACTCAGAAGTTCCACATGAGTATATTACAGAGCTTAACCACACTTTGAATTGGGCGTATGATAAATATTTAAAAGGTATGTCCGAAGAGGATAAAGCAGAGATTTTTGAACAATATTCTTATTGCTCCCCCGATAAAAACTTTGTTGATAAAGAATATGGAAAGCTTATCCCAGCAGGGCGATATATAGGTGGCTGGACCAAGGAAAAATATAAAGATATAGATGTTTTAAACATATGTGGAACAGTAGATATGTTGGCAAGCTTAGCTGCTTATTATGCAGCACCTATAGAATAGAACAATCGAAGTGTACAACATAGTGGGGTTAGTAACAGTTAGTAAAAATCTATAAAAATCTATAAAAACCTATAAAATTTTTATAGATTTCACTTTGTAAATACTTCCCAAAATCCGATAGGCATATGTATGAAAAACTAATGATACAATGGATAAATAGATAAATTTTAGTAAAAACCGTATTTTATGTCCCAAAGATATCCCATCGTCCAATTTAGGTATTGTATTTCTTGTTTAGTTGTGTTAAGTTGTAAATCCGAAGGGAAAAACACATAGATAAACAGGAGTGCATTTTGAAAGGTATAGCAATATCACATAGGATAGAAATACTACCCAATAACAAAGCTAAAACATATTTTAAAAACGCTTTTGGCTGCGCTCGTTTGGCATGGAACTGGGGTCTTGCTAGATGGAGAAGAAATTACAAGCTGGGTATTAAAGAATCCGTATTGGATATGAAGAAAGCATTTAATGCAGAAAAGAAAGATAAGTTCCCTTTCACAGGGGATGTAACTAAGTATGCAACACAACAACCATTCATACACCTTGGAAGAGGTATAACAAAGTATTTTAAGGATTTGAAAGAAGGTATAGTAAGTTACCC
>Ga0255342_1000802_pt1 | contig 49652 bp, 49 predicted proteins | sample wastewater_treat_3_FD_192416 | JGI IMG/M metagenome (GOLD analysis project Ga0255342, IMG submission 192416) | Wastewater microbial communities from Lulu Island WWTP, Vancouver, Canada - plant14 | ecosystem: Engineered > WWTP > Wastewater > Unclassified | place: Canada: Vancouver, British...
TTGCCCAGGTTTCCAATGTCGTGCACTCTTTGTTTTCCAGTATAATGGCTTGTGCTGTTCTCATGCATAAACATTTAATATCTTTAATCCCTTATGTCAAGATAATTCTGACGCACTACACTAGCAGCGCCGGTGACCAATATTTTTTTGTTTTTCAGGTTCATTGTTTGTTCACAAAGATATTTTTTTTGATTTGTTTTTATAATATTCGCCGATCATTTGCAAGACCGCCATGGAGTGGCAGGGAAAAACTGCACCACGTTCATTCCCGAGGTTTTTTGTCGGGAATCCATTCCTTTTAAAAGAGAGGTCATCCCCGATTTTTTCTGTCGGGGATCCAGTACAACAACGTGATCCCCCGACAGGTCATAAAGGTACGTGGATTCACCCTGAAGGGTGCCATGGCCCGCCAGGAGATTGCGGGAATGACATTTTTTTATTATGCGGGTTGACATTTTTTTGCCCATACGGGGTGACAGTATTGGTTTTTGGGCCCCCGACAGGTCATAAAGGTATGTGGATTCCCGACTGAAAATTTCGGGAATGACGTTTTTTTTATGGGCCCCCGACAGAACCATAAAGGTATGTGGATTCACCATAAAGGTACGTGGATTCACCCTGAAGGGTGCCATGGCCCGCCAGGAGATCGCGGGAATGACATTTTTTTTATTACGCGGGGTGACAAAAATTGTAAGTCATTCTAGGGGTTTTCCACCCTGCGTCATCCCCGATTTTTCCTGTCGGGGATCCAGGATTATTAAATGCATCTGGATGCCCGACAGGTACATTCGGCCCCCTACAGGAACATTAGGGGGTGACAGAATTTGTTTTTGGGCCCTCGACAGAACCATAAAGGTATGTGGATTCACCCTGAAGGGTGCCATGGCCCGCCAGGAGATCGCGGGAATGACATTTTTTTTATCTGTCGGGGATCCATTCCTTCTGGTCATCCCCGATTTTTTCTGTCGGGGATCCAGGAAAATTAATAATTAGTACCTTTAAAAGATAGATTTGAGATTTAATATTTTAAGGATTTATTTGAATAGTTCATTAATTAGTTCTTGTTTTGACATCTTCAGGTATTCGGAAATATCTTTCAAAATGTTATTCAATATTCCTATCTTCAGCGATTGATGATCCGGAATGGTAATCTTATGTTCGGTCTGTTGATACGTCGATGCCAGCCTGATATGGCTTCCCGATTCTCTTACGATTTCATATTTATATCTATTAAGGAGTTTTGCCAGTTCCCTGCCGGAGATGTCCCTCGGTATTTTAGGCATAGGCGAACGTTTCTTCATGAACTATATGAAGTCTTATTATCCTGGGTATTTCTTCTTTTGTATCGAAATGGCATTCAAGAGCATCTTTAATATTACTTTTCAGGGTGTCGAAGGTATCGGCTTGAACAAAAATGGATTGCCCGAGTGCCTTTGCATTATATCCGCCTTCGGGATCTTCCTCTATTAAAAAGATTAATTCATTAGTTTTCATTCGTTATTTCCTCTTTTGTTTCTTTATAAAATTACCAAAATAACATTTTAAAATCAAACCATTTAAAAACAGTGAAATGAAGGAGGTCTTTCCCGCATTTTCCCACACCGCGTCATCCCCGCAGTTTTCAGGCGGGGATCCAGGAATTCATAATTTTTAAACCAACTCTGCATATAAATCACGCCATTCGGGATTATTCTTTTCAATGAGCCTGATTTTCCATTCTCTGTTCCATTTTTTGAGTTTCTTTTCTCGAGCAATAGCGCTTTCAATGGATTCGGTTGTTTCAAAATATACAAGGTTATGGACTCTGTGCTGCTTCGTGAATCCGTCCACTAGATCGTTTTTGTGTTCGTAGATGCGTTTTATGAGATCAGATGTTACGCCAATGTAAAGCGTTCCATTTTTTCTGCTTGCAAGAATGTAAACGTAGTGTTGCATTGTTTCGTTTTTTAAAGGTACGTGGATTCACCCTGAAGGGTGCCATGGCCCGCCAGGAGATCGCGGGAATGACATTTTTTTTATTACGCGGGTTGACATTATTGGTTTATGGGCCCCCGACAGGACCACTCGGGGGTGACATTGTGGTGGCATTGTCGTTGCTGGAGCGGGCATCCGGCATACGCCGGACAAGTTGCTGCCGGCTCCGAAATATTTCGATTCGAATGTTACGATTCAGGCTGCAAGCCTGAACCAGCTACGAGTGTGAAGGGTTATTTTTCGTTAAGTTTGTATACATGGGTAGATATGAAATCTCGTCTACCGTGAATAATGCCGATGATGTATATTTTCTCTGATTTGATTTCGTATAGAATCCGGTATGAATAAATGAAGATTTCCCTTACGTTTTCATCGTCTATTTCCGGCACCTTTCTGCCAATCGCCGGGTATGTTTCTATTATGTTTGTTCTATCAATGATATCCTGGGTTACTTTTTTCGCGTAATATTTGGAGTCGGATGCGATGAAGTCGTGAATCGCTTTCAAGTCTGTTTTTGCAGGCTCTGCCCAAATTACCATGATTCGATTTCCCGCTTCAGATCTTCTGCGGATATGGTCTCGCCCTTTTCGACTGCTTCTCTTCCTTTTATAACCTTATCTATTACATATAGATTATACATCATTGTGTCTATGTCGCTTGTTTCCGGAAGTTGTGCAATCGCCGTCAATGCTTCCTGTTTTAAGGTATTCATTGTTAATCTCCTTTTCCCTTTGCAATTATGTTATCAAAATGGACTTTAAGAGTAAAGGGTGAATAGTGGATAGCTGATAGTTCATAGTTCATGGCTCGCTCGTAGCTGTAATAGGTTATGGGTGTCTTGCGGTGGGTTATGGGTTATTCCTTTGGCTCTGGCAATATCCCCTAATGCCGCGGCAACAAGCGTTGGATCGTTTTCTTCTAAAGCAGCTTCTAAATAGGCCGCCATGTCTTCTTCTGTTTTAAGGTATTCGACAACATCCCATTTCTTTGTTGTTTTTATCTTCATCTTTTATACCTCAATCTCAAGAGCAAGTTGTTTTGCTTTTTTTATGTCACTTGCCGGGGTTGTTTTATCGCCTCCCGCAATCTGGTCATCCCCGAATTTTTCTGTCGGGGATCCAGGAAAACAACGTGATCCCCCGCCAGACCATAAAGGTATGTGGATTCACCCTGAAGGGTGCCATGGCCCGCCAGGAGATCGCGGGCATGACATTTTTTTATTATGCGGGGTGACAAAAATTGTAAGTCATTCCATGTGTTTTCCCACCCTGCGTCATCCCCGCAGTTTTCAGGCGGGGATCCAGGAATTCATAATTTTTAAACCAACTCTGCATATAAATCACGCCATTCGGGATTATTCTTTTCAATGAGCCTGATTTTCCATTCTCTGTTCCATTTTTTGAGTTTCTTTTCTCGAGCAATAGCGCTTTCAATGGATTCGGTTGTTTCAAAATATACAAGGTTATGGACTCTGTGCTGTTTTGTGAATCCGTCCACTAGATCGTTTTTGTGTTCGTAGATGCGTTTTATGAGATCAGATGTTACGCCAATGTAAAGCGTTCCATTTTTTCTGCTTGCAAGAATGTAAATGTAGTGTTGCATTGTTTCGTTTTTTAAAGGTACGTGGATTCACCCTGAAGGGTGCCATGGCCCGCCTGGAGATCGCGGGTATGACATTTTTTTATTACGCATGGGTGACAAAAATTGTAAGTCATTCTAGGGGTTTTCCCACCCCGCGTCATCCCCGATTTTTTCTGTCGGGGATCCATTCCTTTTAAAATAGAGGTCATCCCCGAGGTACCTGGATTCCCGCCAGGAGATCGCGGGAATGACATTTTTTTATTATGCGGGGTGACATTTTTTTATTACTTTGAGCTGGATCGGGCATTCTGCCGGCTTCGAAATGTTTCGATTCAAATGTTACGATTCAGTCCTTAGTAACATACGTCGTGGCTGCCAACTTCAATGAAATATACAGAATGGTCTTCAATTATTTTAAAAACAATTCTGTCAGAATAGCTTATTGAGAAAGCGTAATACTCTTTGAGGTTTCCTTTTAATCTATGAGTCTTAAGCCGTTTATCAAAGACATCTTCCTTAAAGATAGCAAGACGCTCTTTCAACTGTTCTTTCTGTTTCTCCGTAAGCCCAGTCAAATACTTATGCCAACGCTTTTCAAAGACGCTGTCAAACTGAATTGATTTGGGTTTCATTTAGTTTATATGGCGTTGATGAAATCTCGGACGGAAATGGTTTTTGTTTTTCCAATAGAAAGATTACGCTCAGCTTCTTCAATTCTTACAAGAAACGCCTGACGCTTGACTGTGCGATAAACTTCCTTAAGCAAATTATATTCTTGCTTCGATATCTTTACGTAATCTTTTGCAGTGACTCGTTCCATAATAGTACCCCTTAATTATGTTTGTATATTAAAACACCAGGCTTCGGTTTGCAAGGGTAATATGTTCATCAAATACCAGTGAATGGTAAAACGAAAAAAACCGAAACCTTTGCACAACTCCATTTTTATAGACCACCTACAGGCCATAAAGGTATGTGGATTCACCATAAAGGTACGTGGATTCGCCATAAAGGTAACTGGATTCCCGCCAGGAGATCGCGGGAATGACATTTTTTTATTACGCGGGGGTAACATTTTTTCCCATTCGGGGTTGACAAAAATTGTAAGTCATTCTAGGGATTTTCCCTCCCTGCGTCATCCCCGAATTTTTCTGTCGGGGATCCAGGATTATTAAATGCATCTGGATGCCCGACAGGTACATTCGGGCATGACAGTATTTGTTTTTAGGCCCCCGACAGGACCACTCGGGGGTGACGTTTCTTGTGGATGTACCCTAAAGGGCACCATGGCCCGACAGAACCATTCGGCCCCCGACAGGAGCATTCGGAGGTGACAATAATGTATCAGACTTTTCGGACTCTAATTTTATAATTGTCTATAATAATCAAACTATGCGGCAGGTTACTTTCTGGTATTTGTTTTAACATTCGTGAAATGGCTTGTTGAGTATTTTCTATTGTTGTAGGCCAAACTCTGAGACGAATGACACCATAGTGTGCTCCCAAAGGATACATACGCGCATCAGCAAAGTCTTCGTCATAGGTGATTACTATTGCTCTATTTTGTTGTGCCCATTTATATAGGAAGCTGTCCGGCTTGCCCTCAAATCCTAAATCTTTTACGTGTTTGATTGTCCAGTGAGGTCGTAGCGTTCTTAACTATTCTGTAGCAGCAAAGGGAACGTTTTGATCGATTAGAAAGCACAAGGGCTTTTCAGGCATTAGCAATTACCTGTTCTTCGTCAATGATTTCTGCAGCGTATTGCAGGGTCCCTTGAACTTGATCACGAGTTAATTCAGGATAAGCCTCGACAATTTGATCTATTGTGTAGCCACCTGCCACCATTCCTAATATATTTTTTACCATTATTCTGGTTCCACGGATTACAGGTTTCCCGCCACAGATTTGATGGTCAATTTGTATATAATGATTCATATTTATACCTCTTTATAAAATCATTTTATGTTTATTATATTATTTCAGTTCTTTTATGCAAGTTATAACGTCATTAAACGCTTGTGAAGGATGCCCCGCTCCTCGCTACGGTCATTTCCGAATGCTTCTGTCGGGAATCCAAAATAGAGGTCATTTCCGCAGTTTCCCCACCCCGCGTCATCCCCGATTTTTTCTGTCGGGCCATGGCACACTTCAGGGTGAATCCATTCCAGAAGGGGACTGTTGCCGGCGGAGGATACAGCAGTTCGATGTTCAAGTTAGAAGCCATTTCCAGATAGGAATTACGTTTATTTTTTTGTCAATGACGGTTTCATCATCCCATGTTACGATTGTGCTTGTCGGAAGTGCAATTTCATTCATTGCGCTTTTTAAGCCACGCAGTTCCCGTTCAAAGGTTTTTTGGTCCGACATTTCCCAGCATATCTGAATCAGTTTTGTCTGGCCGGAAATTTTGTGTGTTGCAAGGAAATCAACTTCGCGTCCGTCTTTTGTCGTAAGGTATTCGACTTCGTAGCCTTCTCTGCGCAGGTGCATAAAGGCCATGTTTTCCAGTAACTGGCCGCGATCAGATGAGCTGCGAAAGGTCATGGAATTTAGTAATCCGGTATCGATTGTGTAGATTTTGGCCGGGTTGATGAGCCTTGTTTTTTCTGAACGGCTGTGAATGGGTACTCTGTAAAATAAAAAGGCATCGGTCAGATGATCAAGGTATTCGTACAGGCTGTTTTTCGTGCATTTGATCGACATGCTTTTCATGGTGTTGAAGAATTTGTTCACACTGAATTGCCCGCCGGCAGAATTCATAATATGGCGGACAAGGTGTTTAAGCACCAGAATGTTGCTGACCTTATGGCGTTCGATGATGTCTTTCAGTAGTACGGAATCAATATAACCTTGTAATATTTCGATGCGAAGATCGAGATCCGTTTTCTGCACTTCCGGGAAGCCGCCGGATTCTATGTAATCTTTTACTGCCTTGCGTAATATGGAGGAGGTGTTCGCTCCAAACGTTTTTGGTCTATCGGGAAAAAGCCCGTGAAATTTTAAATATTCTTCAAAGCTGAAGGGGAATATTTCTGTGGCCAGGGAACGCCCCCGTAAGCTGGTGGCTATTTCCGAACCAAGTAATTTTGATGATGATCCGGTAATGAATATTTGGATGTTTTCCGTATCAAGCAAACGCCTGATGAATATTTCCCATTGATCGATTCTCTGTATTTCATCAAAGAAGAAGTAACAGCGGGTGTTGCGATGTTCGGGATATTTCCCGAAATAGACATCAAGGATTTCCTGAAAATGATGAACTCTAAATTCGAGCAAGCGGTCATCTTCAAAGTTGAGATAGAGTATTTCTTCTTTTTTGATTCCCGCGGCGATCAGGTCTTTTATTTTCTGATAACAAAACCAGGTTTTTCCCGTGCGCCTCATGCCGATAATGACATCGGCCTTGCCCTTTGCTTCAGAAAATTTCTTGTTGCGCGGCACCGGGTCAGGCAATTTCCGTTCATGGAAATCATCAATAAGTTGTGAAATAATATTTTTCATATCCATATTGAGGAATCTATCTCTATTTTAGAGATAATGCAATCTGTTTCTGTCTCTTTTTTAAAGTAATGAATTGTGAATCCAGTACAACAACATGGACCCCCGATAGGCCCACTCGGGGGTGACGTTTCTTGTGGATTCACCCTAAAGGGCACCATGGCCCGCTAGGCCCATTCGGCCCCCGACAGGAACACTCGGGAGTGACAGTATTGGTTTGTGGACCCCCGCCAGGAGCATGTTGAGAAGTCAGTTTAAGTCCATTTCATTTTTTGCGTGTCCCAATAATCTTTGAAAGTTAATATTCGCGCCGTTTGTTCCGACGAAAAAAGAAATGGCTCAACGTCCCGGGCCAGAAATTTTAAATCGAGTTCCTGTAATCTTTTATTAAACATTTTTAAGAATTGCTTTTGATCAATATTCATACATTTGGCAATGTAGCTGAAATCGGGGGCAGCCAGTCCCATCAGGTATGAGACGTCAAAAAGGTCTCTCCCCTTTTCGCGTTTTCGTTCTACAACGGTCATCATTTTTTGAGCCAGCAGAACTGCCGCGGGTGCAGTGATGATTTGCCGGTATAGGGCAAATCTGTTGATGATGTATCGTTGCGGGGTGTAATGTTTTTTTTTGGCTTCGGTGTCGATACGAATGAGAATTTTTTTTGAACGCTCGGGACTGATGCCTGATTGGTAGAGAATGTCAGGAAATTTAATATGACAATGGTACGCGCCTCGTTCGACAAATCGATATTCAATCTCAAAGCCTTTGTTCATCATGTCTCTGCAGGCGTTTTTCAACAGGGTTTCGAATTTTTCAAAGGATAAATCAAAGTTATCAAAGTCCAGGTCTTCTGAAAACCGGGGGCTTTGGTAGAGGATACGAATAGCTGTGCCACCGATGAAACTTAGTGAAGCCGATGCTTTTTCTTTGAATATGGAGTCCAACAGTTCGTGTTGCAAGTATTCCACAAGGACACTCTGCGGGTTTTTTCGCTTTATGTCCGGGGAGAAGTAATCGGAAATTTGGTCTATTGTAAGCATCGCAATGCCCAAGTCTTCATTTTTTTTACACTAAAAGCTGCAAGATATTTATGATATTTTTCGACATTTATTTTTTCTTTTATTGTATCAATGTTGAAGCGGATGTTATCGAAGTCGGCTTCGTTTCTTATTTTTGATAGATTTAGGTAGAGGTAGTCCAATAAGGCTTTCTCCGGATCGGCTATCAGGTAATGTCCGTGCTGAGTTTTTATTTCGGTATATCCCCAGAAGAGTTCCGGCTTGATGTGCCGGTATAGGAAGGTCCCAAAATCATTGGTAAATTTTCTATTGATTCTGGCAGTTACGCTGATATAGGCATAGACCATTTCAGGGATAAAGCCGTACCGGGCCAGCGCGCTTTCCATGCTTAGATAACTGGGTTCGTAGATGAAGGATGCGATTTCTTCGCCTTGAATGTTTTCTTTGTCCTTAGCGAAGGCATATGTTCCATTTCTTAAACGCAGCAAATTACCTTTCTTGACCCACAAACTTATCTGATAATCGAAAAGTTTTTGCCCATCCAGTAAATGATTTCCCCGTGAAAAATACGGGGTTTGAATAAGTTTTAACAGTTCTTCATATTTCATATTCTTATTATTATTAATAATATAATGAAATGTCAAGAGGTGACGAGCACCGGGAATAATGACATTTTTTTATGGACCCCCGACAGGCCATAAAGGTACCTGGATTCCCGCCAGGAGATCGCGGGAATGACATTTTTTTTTATTTTGCGGTTTGACAAAAATTGTAAGTCATTCCAGGGGTTTTCCCACCCGTCATCCCCGATTTTTTCAGTCGGGGATCCAAAATAGGGGTCATTCCCGAATTTTTCTGTCGGGAATCCAGGATTATTAAATGCATCTGGATGCCCGACGGGCCCACTCGGCCCCCGATAGGAACACTCGGGGGTGACAGTGTTTTTCCACCCGGGCATGGCTTCATTTTTTCAAGGTATGTAAATTCATCATCAAGGATGTTTGCTTTGTCAGTTGCTGATGGCCAAGCCTTTGGATGTTTTTTTGTATTGTTTTTTGCATGCCGGGCATTTGAGTCTGGAGTTCAGTTTTTCGCCACACCGGCACATCCAGCCGGTCTGCCTTGCCGGGTTGCCGACCATCAAGGCGTAGTCCGGGATGTCTTTTGTAACTACCGCTCCGGCGCCTATGAATGCGTATGCGCCAATGGTGTTTCCGCAGACGATGGTGCAGTTGGCGCCGAGGGTTGCACCTTTTTGGACAAGCGTCGGGCGCACCTGATCCATTTTGCCGATTTCGGCCCGCGGGTTGTAGATGTTGGTGAAGACCATGGAAGGCCCGCAGAAGACGCCGTCTTCGAGGGTGACGCCTTTATAGACGCTGACGTTGTTCTGGATTTTGCATCGGTTGCCGACGTTCACGTCCGGCCCGATGACGACGTTCTGTCCGACGTTGCAGTTTTCGCCGATTTTGGAACCACCCAGAATGTGAGAAAAATGCCAGATTTTTGTGCCGGAACCGATTTGGACTTTGTCGTCAACGATGGCGGTTTCGTGGATGAAGGCACCCGGAAATACTTTGTCCAGACGTTCGTTTTCCTGGGTTCCCGCCTGCGCGGGAATGACAGGGGGGGTGGCGGGAATGACAGGGGAGGTGGCAGTCATGACCGGAGTGGTGGTGTGCATGACAGAAGGAGATTCTTTTTGTTCAAGGGATTGCTGGCTGAGTTCAAGAACTTTGAGGACGCGCAGGCCTTCTTCGCCGGAGGTCAGAGGCCGGATGTTGGTTTCAATGGCGGATAAAAACGCTTTGCATTCGGCCTTCAGCGGTTCTTCCCAGATGTACCGGATGTCAATGGGTATGCTGTCTTCCTTATGGGGGATGGGCATGCCGTTTTCCCAGTCGATGGTGTGCGGGTAGTGTACCAGTTTTTTCTCGACAGGTACGGTGTCGTCAAAAACCAGCATGCCGTGGCTGCCGACAACGACCAGTTTTTGTTCTTTGTAGGGGTTGAGCCAGCTGACAAAGATATGCGCGCCGATGCCTGACGGGAATTTAAGGTTGGTCATGGTGACATCGGCAATCCGGGCATGAAGAAAGTTGCTGCCGACGGAATCGACATAACAGGGTTCTTCGCCGGTCAAGCTCAGAATAATCGAAATATCATGCGGCGCAAATGACCAGAGGATGTTTTCTTCGCGTCTGATTTTTCCGAGGCTCAAGCGGCGGGAATAGATATATTGAAGTCTTCCGATTTTTCCGGCTTTGATCATTTCCTTTAGTCTGATGACGGCGGTATGATAATTAAGGATATGTCCGACAAAAAGGATTTTTTTCTTCTGCCCGGCAAGTTTGACCAGCTTTTCGCCTTCCGCGTAAGTCAGCGATAATGGCTTTTCGACAAAAACATGCTTGCCGGCGTGGAGGGCTTTTTCGGCGAGCTCATGGTGAAGGGCGGCCGGCGTGGCAATGACGACGCCGTTGATGTTTTTATCTTTCAGAATTTTGTTGTAATCCCCGGTGACGGAAACGGCGGGATAATTTTTGGCCATTTCTTCACGGATGACCGGCGTGCCGTCGCAAATGGTTTTCAAAACGCCAAGCTGGTGGAAAACACGCACAAGATTTTTTCCCCAGTAACCGGCGCCGATGATGGCAATGCGCGGGGTGAGGGGTGCGGCGTCAGGCGTGAGGGGTGAGGAGTTAGGTGTTTTTTTCATTGTTATTTCCTTTCAAAGGTAGAAGGGTCATTGTTTTTTTGCCGGGCTTGCAGATGATGGCGCTCTCTTTGCTTTTACTCCTTACGTTTCATTGCATAACATTTCAATTATTTTTTCTGCCGCGTGGCCGTCGCCATAGGCCCGGGTGTTTGTTCGTGGACGGTATCCTTTTCGGTAGTTGTGCCAAAGCACGTTCCAGCCGTCCTGAACGGTTTCCACCCATTCTGTCTGGTCACGCAGGGTGATACAGGGAACCTGAAGCCAGTAGGCTTCTTTCTGCATGCCGCCGGAGTCCGTCAACAGGCAAGTGGCGTTTTGCAAAGCCATGAGCAGGTCGAAGTAGCCCAGAGGTTCGATGATCCGGATGTTGTTTTTGAAGCGCTTTCGCGATGCCGCGTAGGCTCTGGTCATTCGCGGATGCATTGGGAACAGGACAGGGATTTCCGGTGTGACGTCATTGACAAAATCGATCACGGCGTCCAGGCGGTCGGGATCGTCGGTGTTTTCCGCTCTGTGGAGGGTGAGAAGGTTGTATTGTCCCGGGCGGATATTGAGGTGCTCAAGGATTTTTGATTTTTCTTTGGCGATGGCCAGGGCGTGAAGAAGTAAATCGTACATGACATCGCCGACGATGGAAACTGTCGGGGTGATGGATGCCGGGCGGCGGGCATCGGGTGGAATTCCTTCGGCGGCAAGGTTGTCAACGGCGACCTGGCTGGGGCAGAACAGGTATGTCGAGAGGTGATCTGTCAAAACGCGATTGATTTCTTCCGGCATGGCTTTGTTGTAACTTCTTAAGCCGGCCTCCACATGCGCTACCGGTATGTGGAGCTTGGCCGCGGCCAGGGCTCCGCCCAGGGTGGAATTGGTGTCGCCATAGACGACCACGATGTCCGGTTTTTCTTTTAATAAAACGTCTTCGGTTTTTTGCAGGACCAGCGCGGTTTGGTGTCCGTGATTTCCGGAACCGGTTTCCAGGTGATGGTCGGGCGGCCGTATGCCGAGTTCGTCAAAAAAGACCTGCGACATTTTATAATCATAATGCTGTCCGGTGTGGACCAGTACGGATGTCAATGATGCTTTCCGGCGCCTGGCCTGATCCATTGCCCGCTGGACGGGAAAGTATTTAATAAACTGGGGACGGGCGCCGATGATGTGGAGAAGTTTCATAGGATTATTTTTTGAACATGGATTTTTATGACCGTTTGATTTGACATTCTTCTTTTGCCATGCGTTGCGGCCATCAACCATGGGTTAATATTTCTGCTATTTTTTCCTGATCCTGCGCCGTGAGGTACGGGTGCATGGGCAGGCTGAAGATGCGGCTGGCGCAATCTTCGCTTACGGGGAAATCACCCTGCCTGTAGCCTAAATCGGCAAAAGCATCCTGCCTGTGGAGGGGCTTGGGGTAATATATGGCTGAAGGAATTTTATTGTCCTGAAGTTTGTTCAGCAGGGCCGCGCGGTGAGCTTCGTCTTCGGCAAGCAGTGAATATTGGGCCCAGGCGCTCCGGTGCCCCGCGGGGATGTAAGGCGTTCGGAGTGAGGTGCCGGAGGCCAGAAGCGAGCTGTAGCGTTGGGCAACGGTTTGGCGCGTTTCTATTTCTTCCGGGAAGATGTCGAACTTCGCCAGCAGGATGGCCGCCTGTAATGTGTCGAAACGGCCGTTGATGCCGATGCGGACGTTATCATACTTGTGTCCGCCCTTGCCGTGGACACGGATGGATTCCATCACTTCAGCCAGGTGATCATCGTCGGTAAAGCACATGCCGCCGTCCCCGTAGCAGCCCAGCGGCTTGGCCGGGAAGAACGATGTGCAGCTGATGTTGCCGTACGAACAGGCCATTTTGTCTTTGTATTTCGCGCCGAAGGATTGCGCGGCGTCTTCGATGACAAACAGACCGTGTTCTTTTGCCAGAGGTTCAATGGCGTCATAGTCGGCAATGAGCCCGAAGAGATCGACAGGGATGATGCCTTTCGGGGTGAGCGGCCGGTTTTGAGTTACGGGCAGGGGGTAAATGGAGGCATCGTTTTTTTTCAGCGCCTCGATGGCCAGGGCGAGCCCGGCCGGATCGATGTTATAGGTTTCGGGATCAATATCGACAAAGACCGGCGTCGCGCCCAGCAGGCTGATGACTTCCGCCGTGGCAATGAAAGTGAAAGGCGTGGTAAAGATGGCATCGCCCGGCTTGACGCCGTAGGCCATGAGCGCCATGAGCAATGCGTCGGTTCCCGACGCGCAACTGAAGGCGTGCCTGGCTCCGGTATAGGCGGCAAGTTTGTCTTCGATCTGCCTGATTTCCGGCCCCATGATGTAACTGCCGTGTTTGAGTACTTTCTGAATGTTGCTGTTGATTGTCTCCAGTATTCTGCTTTGTTGTGTTTTTAGGTCGATAAAATCCATTGCAAAGGTTTCTCCTTATAAGGTTTAAAAAATAATGTTCATCCCCGCAGTTTTCAGTCGGGAATCCATGGACTCCCGACAGGCCCATTCGGGCATGACAGAGGTGGGGTCATCCCCGCGCTTTCCCACCCTGGGTCATCCCCGCAATCTTTTGGCGGGGATCCAAAATAGAGGTCATTCCCGAAATTTTTTGTCGGGAATCCATGGACTTCCGACAGGCATGGGACATCAGGCCTTGACGACGTTTTTACGCGGTGTTCTGTAAACGCCGCGGCTGTCGATAATCAGTCCGGCGTGTCTGGCAATGAGCTTGTAATCAACCGGCGTATGGTCGGTAATGATGATGATGGCATCTTTGCCGGAGATGGTTTTGCCGGTCAGGCGTTGAGATTTTAAAACCGGTGCGTCCGGCCACTGCCGTGTCGGGGTGATTTCGGGAACAAACGGGTCATGATAGGATATCCTGGCTCCCATCTCGTCCAGCCGGCGCATGATTTTAAACGCCGGCGTTTCCCGTGTGTCATTGATGTCCTTTTTGTAGGAGAGGCCGATGATCATTAATTTGCTGCCCTTGATGGATTTTCCCCTCTCGTTTAACGCCTGCTGAAGTCTGTCGATCAGGAATCCGGGCATCATGCGGTTCACTTCTCCGGCCAGTTCGATGAATTTTGTGTCGATACCGCATTCACGGGCTTTCCAGGAAAGGTAAAACGGGTCCAGCGGTATGCAGTGGCCGCCCCAGCCGGGCCCGGGATTGAAGCGCATGAAGCCGAAAGGCTTTGTGGATGCCGCGTCCAGAACTTCCCAGATGTCGATGTTCATTTTTTCATAGATGATCTTGAGCTCGTTCACCATGGCGATGTTGACCGCGCGAAAGATATTTTCTGTCAGCTTGGTGGCTTCGGCTGTGCGCGCGTTGCTGACGCGGACGGTTTGCTGAATGGCTTTTTCATACAGGGCCTGGGCCAGGTCACCGCTGTCTTTGCTGACGCCGCCGACGATTTTGGGAATGTTGGTGGTGTAAAAATTTTTGTTGCCGGGATCTTCACGCTCCGGTGAAAACGCCAGGTAAAAATCACGGCCGCAGACCATGCCGGTTTGTTCCAGGATGTCTTTCACGAGTTCTTCTGTCGTGCCCGGGTAGGTTGTGGATTCCAGTATGATCAACTGCCCCGGCCGCAGACATTTTTTGATCTGTTCTGCCGTCTGGATAATGTAGGACATATCCGGGTCAAGTTGCGGCGTCAGCGGGGTCGGTACGCAAATGATGATGACATCGGGCTCATTGAGCCGCAAAAAATCAGCCGTGGCGGCCAGTGCCCCGGATTGGACCGCCTGGCGAACTTTGTTTTCATCGATGTGCGAGATGTAGTTTTCAGCAAGGTTCAGGGCATTGACTTTGTTTGTGTCGATGTCAAAACCTAAAACATGGAAGTTCTTTGCCGCAAAGGCAAGGGCAAGCGGCAGTCCCACGTATCCCAGGCCGATAACGCCGACACCTGCCTTACCGTTTTGTATTTTTTTCATGAGATGGTTTTTGTGATTTGATTCAGTCATAATCGCTCCGTCAATTTAAAGTCCAGTGAACAGCCAATCGATTCAACAACATTGATTTTACCTTTATATTTTTATGCCTCGATCTTCAGTTTTCGCTTTTCATCTCTGGCGCGTTTGGCGATAAGTTGGATGCCTTTGAGGGAATGGGCGTCGGTGCCGTAATGAGTGAAAATTTTACGATCCTTCAGGTCGTGCGCGGTTTTCTGAACGTCCGGTCCGTAGATTGAATAAAAGCTGCCGAGATTGCCCTGGAACGCGCACCCGATGTTTTTCAGGTAGCGGATCAGCTCGTTTTTTTTTGCCGACGCTTCGGACAGCTTGCTTTTTGATTTGAAGCTGAAGAAGGAGGTCTTTTGCCGGGAATCGGCGGCAAAGAGCCGGCACCTTTCGGGATGGGCAATCATGGGAATAAAACCGCCGCATTTGATCCGAAAGCAGGTTTCCTGAACATGCTGGGCCGGCGCGTAGCTGGGAATTTCTATCATGATGAATTTTGTATTGCCCAGCGGCAGGGGGGTTTGAAGGTGCTGGCCGAGAAATTCATCGAGGTAGTATTCCCGCCCGGGCAGGATCTCGACATGGATTTTTTCGTTGTTTAATTGGGTCTGCAGAGCCGATATGGCCGACAGCACTTCCTGATTGCCGGTATCGTAGCATCCCTTCATCAAATGAGGGGTGCAGTAGATGGTCCTAAATCCGGCTGTGTACAGGGCTTCGGCCATTGCAATGGATTCGTCAAGGCTCTTCGGGCCGTCGTCAATGCCCGGTAAAAGATGACAATGGTAATCGATCATGGGTTGTGAAAATGAAGGTGGAAAGTCAAAAGAGCTCGCGGAACAATCAAAACGAACTCCCTGCTTTCCACCGGTTACAAGTCTGGTTTAAGCCAATGGGCGGAAATGAATTCCGCCGCTGTTTTTAAACCCTGTTTCGCGGCGCCCGGTTTTTTGTCAGCGGCCTCCTCCAAAGGTAAAGTAATAACTGAAGCCCAGCGTGGCCATGAAGTCATGATGAATGTTATGAGGGTTGTTGCCGTAATCTTCGTCGTCACCGATGGGAAGGACATGGCGGATGTCTGCACGGACGGCCAGATTCGGTGTCGCGAAAAATTTGACGCCCGCTCCGTAGTCAACCGTGAATTTGCTGGGAACGAAGTCTTTGTCGTCGGAGCTGTAGTGAATGGCGCCGATACCAAGGGCCACGTAAGGCACGAAACGGCCGCTCGGCATGATATTATAGATGCCTTCAATGCCGGCCAGGTACACCCGGTTTGTGTCGCCGTCTTTGAAATCTCCTTCAAATTCCGACGGAACAAGGTTTACGAAGATTTCGGTCGCGAGATGATCGGTGAAATTGTAGCCCCCGCGTATCCCCCAGGCAAGCGCATTTTTATAGCCCTGGTTTCCTTCAAAAAAATAACCGCCCGCTGACGCGCCAATGGAAAAATCGCCGGCTTTGTTTTCGGCATGTGCTGTCGAGAACACAACCAGCGCCATAATCAATACTGCTAAAATACTAAGCTTTTTCATGATAGCCTCCTTTTTTGAAAAATATTTTTCGGCAATGATCTGCCGGTTATGTGTCTCCATGAATGCCCCTGCTTCAAGCATGCCTGCCTTTTGTTTACTTGAGGATATTTTTGAAGTTTCTCAACAGCTTGTCGGGAAGGAAGTTTTCCCATCGTTTGCCTTTTCTGATGAGCGGCGGTTCTTCATCGGAATAATATCCGTAACCGTAGCCATAACCATAACCGTTTCTGTAACCACCGTAATAGCTGCGGCCGTAGTAGCTGTACTGTTCGCCTTTGCCGGTTTTATCGTTCATGACAATGCCGGCAATCGGCGCGTTCAGTCTCCCGAGAATTTCGCGCATATGCTGTGCCGCTTTGATGGGAACGCGGCCGGCCTCCATGACCAGAACAACAACATCGGAAACCATGGTCAGAACAGGGGCGTCGGTCACTGCCAGAACCGGCGGCGCGTCGATAACGATATAGTCATATTTGTCCCGCTGACTGGTGAGAAGCTGTCGCATTTCTTCCGAACCCAGCAGTTCCGAAGGGTTGGGCGGCGTTGTTCCGGCGCAAAGCAGGTCAAGACCGGGTATGGCGGTTTGATTGATAGCCTGTTCAGCGATCAGGTCCCGGGTCAGGACTTCACTCAATCCCGGTGTTTTGGCGCAACCGAATTTTTCGTGCAGGGATGAGCGGCGCAGGTCGCAATCGACTATCAGAACTTTGGCGCCGGTTTGCGCCATGACAATGGCGGTATTCGAGGAAACGGTGCTTTTGCCTTCTCTCGGGAAGGAACTGGTGAAAAGCATCGTTTTCTTGTTTTTGTTGATGGCGGTAAAGTGAAGGCCTGTCCGCAGGGTGCGGAAGGCTTCAGAAGCCAGCGATTTGGGTTCTTCATGTGTAATGAGATAGTCTTTCTTCGATACCGTTTCCCCTGAAACGGTATTGCGTCCTGCAATCTGGGGAAGCGTTTTGGCATCCGGCAGGGCGCCCCGGGCAGATTCATGCCGGATAAACGGCGGAATCGTCGCGAGCATGCAAATGCCCGTGGCCCGTTTGGCCTGATCCGGATCCTTGATGGTGTCGTCCATGTATTCCTGAAGGAAAGCCAACCCGATACCCGCGGCCAGCCCGCCTATGAGGCCCAGCAGCAGGTTTTGCAGAATGTTGGGCTTGATGGGCCATTCGGGAAGATTCGCCGGATCGACGATATCCAGATTGCTGATGGTGGATTCCTTGGCAATGCGGGCTTCTTCGTGCTTCTGCAGGAGGAAGGTGTACATGTCGGAGTTCACTTTGGAGACACGGGTGAGGGTGGCCAGATCCTGTTCAGCCGCCGGAAGTTTTTTGATTTTGCTGTCATAGGCGCTCAATTGACCGGAGATGACCTGCTCTTGTTTGACCAGATTGTTCCGGCTTGTTTCCAGGATGGCCAGTATCTTTTTTTGCACGGCGTCAATCTGTGTCTGAACGGTTTTGACGGCATAGTGCTCCGGGGTGTATTTGGACAGGAGTTCGCTCTTCTGAATCTGCAGTTCAGAAAGTTTTGCTGATAATGCCGACATTGCCATCCCCGAGGAATCGGCTCCAAGGCTTCCGGGAGAGTAAACTTCGCCTTTGCGCATGGCGTTTTTCATGGAGCTTGCCGCAAAGTCCAGTTGCTGCCTCTGAATGGCGACAGAGGCACGCTCTTTTTCCATTTCCGAAATCTTGGTGATGATGGTATTGGCTTCACTGTCAAGCTGCATGATGCCCGTTTTGCTTTTGTAGTTCTGAAGCTTGTCTTCTGATGTGTTAAGTTCACCGCTCAATTCTTTTAACTGGTTTTCCAGGAAGGCGACGGTTCTTGCCGATTCCGACGCTTTGACGTCAACCGAACGGTTGATGTAGGCGGTCACAAGTTCATTAACGACGTTTTTGGCCAGAACCGGATCGGTGGAGGCGTAGGATGCCCGGATGATGCCTGTCATTCTTCCCACTTCATTGGCTTTGATGGATCGCCGCAGTCCTTCAGCCGTGGCGTTGAATGAAGCGAGGCTTAAACGGAAACTGTCCCCTTTTTGGCCTTTGATATTGTTCAACAGCAAAGAGAAGTCCTTTTCTTTGAGAAGAGTTCCCGATTTTCCTGTTCCGATCAAGTTGCCGTCCTTATCCCGGACAGCAAAGGTATCAGGTCCGGTCAGTGTGATTTTGTAAACCGGTTTTGCCAGGGCGGATGTAAATTCCAGGATATTCAAGGAAAGCCCGTCTGATTTTTTATCGATTTTCCAGTTCAGGTGTAAACGTTCGACGACCTGTTCCGCGTTGGTGCGCGATTTGAGCAGTTCGATTTCCGCGCTGACGGGATTGGAATCTTTCAGGCCCAGGTCGCCCAGCCCCAGACCCCTGGATTTGTCATCCTTGACGTGAATGGTGGCGGAGGCTTCGTAAACCGGCTTCATCATAAAGGTGTAAAGGGCGACGATGAGGAAGACCGCGCAAAGAGAAAAAACAACAATTTTCCAGCGACGCATGATGACGCCGATATAGTCGAAAAGGTTGATTTCGTTGGCCGCGTCTTCCGCCGGACGCGGCGGGGGCGGTAATTGCGGTATGTTTGTTGAACTCATATCATTCTCTCTATAAGGTTACGGGTCGGGTGTTATGTTGTTTAATCAAATAAATATTTCAACTGGACAAAGGGTGTCAGGATGGCACCGAATGCCTGCAGAGTGGGTAAAAGTTCGCTGATCATTTCGTTCCAGCTGGTCATGCCGCTCTTGGGGATGTAGATGACATCGCCTTCGCAAACCTGAAGGGGCATGGCGTCTCCCTCGAGGATGGCGTCCACATCAATGACCATCAGCTGCCCTTTGGTAGGCGAAAGGGAACGGATCAGGTGAACGTTTGCAGAATGATAGCCGATTTCCTGAAGCCCGGCGGCGGCTATCGCTTCCAGGATGTTCATGCCCTTCGGAGGTAACGGGATGATCATGCCTGTCTTGCCGGCGCCAAAGACAAATACCCGCTGGTCTTTGTTGTCGGGCATGAAGATGGTATCGCCCGGTTTTAACCAGATGTTCTGGCTCTGGTCGGCTCGCATCAGGAGTTCGTAAACATCGACGGGAAGCACTCTGTTGTCGCGGATGACTCTGGCCGCCCTGGGATTGGCGGAAGCGCTGTCATACCCGCCTCCTCTGGCAATTCCCTGGAGTACGTTGTAGGGGCGATCCATGTACACAACGCCGGAGCTTTTAAATTGTCCGAGAAGGTATAGAGGGGCGCTGCCGTATTCGACGACTTCGATGACGACGGAAGGTTCTCTCATATACTGTTTGAGAAGTGTCTGCATGTGGCTTCGCGCCTGGGGTAAAGTCATTCCGCCTATTTTAACCAGTCCCAGTACGGGAACCTGAACGTTACCGTTACCGTCCACCCGGCTGCCGCGAATCTGGCCGCCGGTCGTGGTGTAAACGGATGAAGATGAATATTCAGGCGCGTTGGTGACTGAGATGAGGATGCTGTCATTGGGACCGATAAGGTAATCCAGCAGGGGAGCCGTGTCTTTCATTCCGGGGATGGTTACGTTTTCCATTTCCACGACCGGACTTCCGGACTCACCCGGTTTTAACAGGCGGGATGATGCCTGAGTGTCCTGAATGTTTTTGACTTCTCCCGGTGACAGAACGGAGTGACGGGCACAGCCGGAGAACCATGTCATGAATAATGTGAGCACCATGACCAGCAGAAAGTCATTGAACTGGATTTTGAAACGCTTCATGTTGTTTTGCATAACCCTCCTCGTAAATACATCTTGGTCTGATTTTTGGTTTCCGGAATAAGGCCATTTCGAAAATCCGGCACAGGGTTGAAGAGTATTCCGGACAGCTCCGCCCCTTAAATTACATCTTTAGATAGGCGACCAAAACTTATATTACAATAAGACGTTTTTTGTCAAACAATAAATGAAAATATCATTTGTGCTGAAATAAAGAATATCTTAGATAATTTAATAGGTTGGGTTGTAAAAGCGCAACCCCCGGATATTCCCTGTCCCGGCCATGACAGCCTCTGGCAGAAAGGGTTGATGAAAAAGCTCATCAGCGGGTTGATTTTCGTTTGACCGGGCTGAAACCGGAAAGCATCAGGGTTTTATGTCTGTTTCATTTTTAATGTGTTGTGAAATCAATGAAAAAGAGACTTGCCGTCTGTGCGCGTCTTTTCGTTAATGATTGGCGTCCCCACGGGGATTCGAACCCCGGTTACAGGCGTGAAAGGCCCGTGTCCTAGGCCTCTAGACGATGGGGACATCCGTAAGCCTTCATGAGCAGAGCGCCCCCCTATATATTGTTAAAATCAGAATGTCAAGCATTGACTATAAAAAATCGTCAACGGTGATTTTGGGGGAGACAGGGAGGGTTCAGGTAATTGTCCTTCAGGGAAAAACATCAAAAGGCGGATTTAAAATGATCCGCCTTTTGACAGGTTGATTGGCAGGGCCGGTGTTTATTTGTGTCCGGCTTTGACGAATTCCTCGGCCATTTTATTGTATTTTGATGTTTTGGCGGCTTCGATGTATTTGGAGTCTTTTACCTTTTTCATCATGTTCTTCAATGAATGAAACGGGGTTGTTTTGATTTTGCTGTTGGCAATTCCTGTTGGCACGCCGGGGCCGAGGTCAGGATCAACCATGAAGGTTACCAGGGTGTTTTCACGGTCTTTCCACTGCAGTGTAAACAGGGAGTAGAAGGAAGGCATCCGGACATAGCCCTTTCCGGAATCGTACGTCATGTCCTTGGTAGAATCGGCATAGATCAGGTTTGTTCCGTTTTGCATATCAATGACCACCTTGCTTTTGAGAACCATGTCCCGGTCTGTCAGGAAGTCCACATGCTGGCGGAGCCAGAAGATGAACACATCTTTTTCGTCGTCTACGACTTTCAACATTTTTGTGTCTTTGCAATCATGCATCCAGCTTTTGTAATTGGGGATGTCCCGGAGAATGGTGGCCAGTACCTCAATACGGGCCGGAATGAGACAGGTCGCTTTGGCGGCAATGTAGTCCTTGCCGGCAACCGGACTGGTGTAAATCTCACAACCATCCTTTTTTTCAGCCAGTTTCCACTGATATTTATCGGCGGCAAAGCCCGTGGAAACAACAATCAAAAGCATCATCAATACGACGGTAAAACCAATGTTTCTCTTTGACATAAAAATCCCCCCTGTTTTTTTATTTGGTAAACTGTTTTTTTTTGACTCTGATGCGGCGCATTTTTATGGCATGCCGTCATCTGTTTGTCAAGGCATATCCGGCGGCGCCTATTGAATTGCAAAACCGTTGACTCACGAAAGGACTATCATTTCTTTCCTTTGGATACTTGTGCCTTCAGTGCCTCCAGCGCGCTCCATATTTCTACGTCGCCGATGAACGCTTTCTTGTCGGCTGCCGGGTATTGGATGATACAGGTCGGCGTGTTCCGGATGGCGTTTTCTTTGATCATCGCGCTGAGCAGCGGATAAATCGGTTTTTCATTAAATGTTTTCCACGCCACCTTTTGCTTCTTCAGATAGGCCACAAGTTCTGCCTCTTTTTCAATGTTGTGGGTTTGAGCCGCTTCAAAAAGTAAATTGCGGATGCGGAAGACGTTTTCAGGTCTGGGGTCACTTTTTACCGCATAAAGATAGTACTTGGCGAAAATCGGTGTGGCTTTGTTGAAAGGGACATCGATAAAGGTCAGTTTGATTTGATTGTTTGTGACCAGTTCCTTCAGCAGCGGTTCTGCTTTGGTGTCAATGCGTTTACACGGCGGACAGAAATAATCGGCAAAGATGATGACTTCATAAGTCCCTCCGCCCAGAGACGGGATTGTTCCGGGTGATTCCTGCCCGTAGGTCGGCATGACAGAGCCGGAAAAAGTCAGTAAGACGAACAAATATCCTGTCAGGCTCAAAAGCAATAATGGTAGTTTGTGAATTCTGAACATAGGAAAATCAACCTCCCCTAAAAAATAAAGCCACATCCGCCTCCGTTTTTCATGCCAGGCGGACGGAACTTCGTAATTGATTAAAAAAGCTAAAATCAACATGACTGAAAATGCAAGGCAAAAAGGACAATAAACGTCGTTTTGGAACTGAAAGGCGTACAGGTGAACTTCGACCCCCAGCCCGGCGGCCAGCATCGCGCGCACAAAATTCATTTGCTTGAACAGGGTGAATAAAATCACGACAGACATGTAAACGATCCCGATCCATTTCAGGTCGATGCTCCAGATATCACCCTTCAGATAGCTGCATTCGGTGTCGCAGTAATCATAGTAGGCCATAATTGTAATACCGACCAGCGACAGAACAACAGTGATGACGTGTCTATATTTTTGGATCAGTGTTTTCATCATTTTTAACGGTCATCTCCTAAAAGCGACTTTCTATATACTATCTTTGTAAATATTTCTTTAAAAAATTTTCAGGCCGGACCGACGTGACGGGTCCGGTCCGTTTCCCGCCACCGGGAGAAGAGAAGGTGGCCATTGCAGGCAAAGGATAGCTGTTGACGGTGGTTTCCGCTTTCATGTATGATGCGGAGAAAACGGTGGGCATGATGTCCAGAATTTTAATTGTTTATCATTCGCAGACGGGAAAAACCCGACAGATGGCCAAGGCGGTCCACGAAGGAGCGCAATCCATCGAAGGCGTGGAAGCTGTTCTGAAAAAAGCGGCGGAAGCCACGCTGGAAGATTTATTAACGGCCGATGGCCTGGCGGTCGGTACGCCGGAAAATTTCGGTTACATGTCCGGAATGGTGAAGGATTTTTTTGACCGGACCTATGTCGGTGCGCAGGACAAGGTGTTCCGCAAGCCGTTTGTTGTTTTTATCAGCGCGGATAATGACGGGACCGGAGCGCTCAGGGCCATTGAACGCATTGCTCTTGGCTATAAATTCAAAACCGTTTTTCAGCCGGTGATTGCCAGGGGGACGGTTACGGAGGAGATTCTGGACCAATGCCGTGAACTGGGCGCGACGATTGCCGGCGGCTGCCAGATGCAAATTTATTGATTGCCTGTTTGCCGGACAGACAGCTCGTGGCTCATCAAACCCTGAACATTGAGTCTTGTCAATTCTCCATCATTGAATCGCCAGCATGGTGCCGCGGCAGGTTTCCGCTCCGCAAAAACAGGCGTATTCTTTCTTCAGTTTTGCGGTTTTTCGCGCGTCAATCACGAGGCCGTAATCGTATGCGAGTTCCTCCCCGGCCTTGATGTTGCGCAGGGCCTTCAGAAAAATGCGGTTACCGTTCTGATCGGCTTCCAGGTTCGGTTCGCAGGAGTGATTGATCCAACGCGCGGAATTGCCGTGGTACTTGGCATCGATGACGTGTCTTTCGTCCAGGTGAAAATAAAAGGTGTGGTTGGGCTGGCTTTTGTCATGGGGGTGGCGGCTCAGCGCCTTCTTCCAGGTAATAATTTCTCCTTTGTATTCGATCACGATATCGCCTGTCCTGATGGGACGGACGGCATACACGCCTTTGCCGTGAATGCCCGATTTGCGTACCTGGATACGCCGTTGTCCAACGGGTTTCCGTGGCGCGGTCTGCGAGGAGCGGGCGCGGGATTTGGATTTTTTTCTGCCTTGCATGGCTTTTACACATCCGGGATTCAATTCGGTGGGGTGTATACAAAATATGCGTTGACCCCGTCAAGGTAAATTTGTGCGACGGCGCATGGGGGAACCTTGAATTTGCTCTTCAGGGAGCCCGCGGCTTCTCCGTTTACGGGTAGTTTTGCCCGGTCGGCCTGATCATGATTTCGCTTACGTTCACGCCCGGAGGCCGGGTCAGCAGCCAGCAGATGCCGTCGGCTATGGCCTGCGGTTTGAGCAGTCTGCCCATATGGGCAATGTTTTTGTAAAAGTTGGCTTCGTCGTAGCCGGCCACTTTTTGAAATTCACTGACGACGATACCGGGCATAACCAGCGAGACCCGCACGCCGTATTTGCAGACTTCCTGACGCAGCCCTTCCACGATGGCGCCGACGGCAAATTTACTGGAGCCGTAAAACGCGCTGAAGGGGGAAGTGTTTCGCCCGACAACGGAACCGACAGCCACAATATCTCCTTTTTTGCGTTTTATAAAATATTCGGCCGCCGAGCGCATCAAATAGGCGGCGCCGAGCACATTGGTATGATAAACCTCTTCCCACTGCGAATGGTCACTGGACAGTGTTCCGCCGGCAAGTCCCCGGCCGGCATTGACGACAACGATATCGTACTTGCGGCCACCTTCCTTCCATGCCAACGTCTGCTCTAATAATCTGTCTATATCGGAGGTCAGGCTTGCATCACCGGCCACGGCTAAAGCTTTACCGCCCCTTGCCTGAATATCCGAGGTTACCTTGATGATTCTGTCTTTACGCCGCGCCTGGATGACCACCGCCGCGCCCGCCTGCGCCAGCGTCATCGCCGTTGCTTTCCCGATACCGGAACTGGCTCCGGTAACGATTGCTGTTTTTCCGGAAAGGGGCCTGTTCGATGGATCCGGACTTCCTTTTTGCCTGGTCATATAAACTTTTCTCTTTCTTTATATTTGTGAAACTCATGGGAACGGGTTTCACTTTCTGGCAATCACGACCGTATCATTTTCATGATGCCGTTATCGTCAGCCGCCCCGTGTTTCAACCCTTGAGTGAATTTTTGATCTGAAGAATGAACGATGAGCGAACACTTGACGGACTGCTGATCTTCAGCGCTATGGCTTACGGTGTCAGCAGCTTTTCAATGGCCGGGAAAATTTTCCCTAAATTTTCCGGCTGGGAGCCGCCGGCCTGCGCCATGTCGGGACGGCCGCCGCCGCTGCCTCCTACAATCGGCGCCAATTCTTTAATAATATTTCCGGCGTGATATTTCCCGGTTAAATCCTTGGTCACCATGCACAGCAGCATGACTTTGTCACCTGCCTTGCTGCCCAGAAGGACGATACCGGAACCCAGCTTGTCGCGCAGCTTATCGCCGAAGTCGCGGAGCGTCTTGACATCGTTGATGCTGACTTCCGTAGCCAGCACTTTAATGCCGCCGATTTCTTTGGCCAGACTGAGAAGGTCGCCGGAATCCCTGGCGGCCAGTTTACCTTTGAGGTTTTCAATTTCTTTTTCAAGCTCTTTAATATGTTTTTGCATTTTTTCGACGCGTTCATAAACTTCCATCTGCCCGGCTTTGAACAATCCCGCCGTGCGTTTCAGTTCTTCTTCCGCTTTCTGAACGCGGGCAAAGGCTTCCTTCCCGGTAATTGCTTCGATTCTGCGCACGCCCGCGGCAATGGCCGATTCGTGAAGAACCTTCAACAGACCGATATCGCCGGTGCGCTTTACGTGCGTGCCGCCGCAAAGTTCCATGCTCATCTTGCCCATCTTTACGATGCGCACGGTGGAGCCGTATTTTTCGTCGAACACGGCGGTTGCCCCGGTCTTCAGCGCGTCTTCCAGCGAGCAGACTTCCGTCCTGACGTCCACGTTTTTCCGAATCATATCGTTGGCGATTTCTTCAACCCGCTTCATTTCGTCATCACTGATTTTGGAAAAATGGGTGAAGTCGAAACGCAAGCCTTCCGCTGTGACCTGCGAACCGGATTGTTTGATATGGTCTCCCAGCACGGCTTTGAGTGCCGCCTGTAAAATGTGTGTGCCGGAATGGTTGGCGGCAACGGCTTTTCTTCTGTCTTCATCCACAACCAGTTTTGCCCTGTCGCCGACGTTGATTGTCCCTCTGTTGACCGTGCCTTTGTGCACGATGAAATTCTCAACGGGTTTTTTTGTGTCTTCAACGGTGAAATTAAATCCCGCTCCCTTGAGAAAACCGGTATCGCCAATCTGGCCGCCGGCCTCGCCGTAAAACGGGGTGTGATCGAGAACGATTTCCGCCCTCTGACCTTCGGCGGCAGTGTCAACCGGTTTGCCGTCGATAAATATGGCCTTTACCTGTGCGTTATCTTTTTTGATTTTTTCGTAGCCGCAGAATTCAGTGCTGACACCGGAACTGGAAACTTTCAGATAGCATTCGGCGATAGCCTCTTCGCCGCTGCCCTTCCAGGCGCCGCGGGCACGTTCCCGCTGGGCCTCCATTTCCTTTTCGAAACCTTCGTTGTCCAGCGTAAACCCGTCGCGCCTGACGATGTCCGCCGTCAAATCTGTGGGAAAGCCGTAAGTGTCGTAGAGTTTGAAAACCAGCGTGCCGGACAGAACCGACTTGCCTTCATTTTTCAATGCGGCTGTTTCCTCGTTCAGAATGCGTAATCCCGCGTCGAGTGTTTCCATAAAGCGCTGTTCTTCGTTCAATATCATTTTGGTTATAAAAGAAGCTTTTTCGATCAGATCGGGATAGACGCCCTTCATCATGTCGATGACGACCTGAGCGCTTTCATTTAAGAACGGTTTGTTGATACCAAGCATTTTGCCGTGGCGTGCAGCGCGACGCAGAATTCGCCGTAACACGTAGCCGCGGCCTTCATTGCCGGGCGTGATGCCGTCGCCGATTAAAAAAGTCACCGCGCGGCTGTGGTCGGCAATGACCCGGATGGAAATATCATGATCCGGATTCTGCCCATAGGTTTTGCCGGAGATCTTTTCCACAAACCGGATAATCGGTGTGAAAAGATCTGTATCGTAGTTGCTTTTCTTACCCTGAATCACGGCCGTGAGGCGCTCCAGTCCCATTCCGGTATCGATGCTGGGCTTGGCCAAAGGTGTGAGCTTGCCGCTTTCATCGCGGTCGAATTGCGTAAAAACAAGGTTCCAGATTTCCAGATGGCGGTCGCATTCGCAATGGACATCGCATTCGGGGCGGCCGCAGCCGGTGTCTTTGCCCTGATCGAAAAGGATTTCGGAGCAGGGGCCGCAGGGGCCGGTGTCACCCATCATCCAGAAGTTGCTTTTCTCGCCCATGCGGACAATACGTTCCGCGGGCACGCTCATTTTTTTGTTCCAGATTTCGAACGCCTCGTTGTCGTCTTCAAAAATTGTAATCCAGAGTTTTTCTTTGGGGAGTTTGACCACGTCAATCAGATATTCCCACGCCCAGGCGATGGCTTCCTCCTTGAAATAATCGCCGAAGGAAAAATTACCGAGCATTTCGAAAAAAGTATGATGACGGGCGGTGACGCCGACGTTTTCAAGGTCATTGTGTTTGCCGCCGGCGCGTGCGCATTTCTGAGATGATGCTGCTTTGGTGTAGCCTCTTTTTTCCAGTCCCAGAAAAGCATTCTTGAACTGCACCATGCCCGCGTTGGTAAAAAGCAGCGTGGGATCATCCTTGGGAATCAGCGACGAACTCGACACCACCGTGTGCCCCTTGCTTTCAAAATATTTTAAAAAACTTTCCCTGATTTCATTCCCGGTCTTCGCCATCAATATCTTCCTTTTTGATCTTGCTTAATTGATCCAGAATCAGCCCCGGCGGGAATCCCCGTCCCATCAGGGACTGAAAAATTTTCTGTTTTTCCTTAAAATCCAAAGCGGCCGACTTCCTTTTAGCCGCCTTTTTTCTGATTAAAATTTCAATCGCTTCTTCTTCGGGCAACTCCTCGCGTGCCTGGTCGATCGACGAATCAATCAGGTCTGCCGTCAAACCTTTTTCCCGCAGACTGGCCATGATCTTTTTGTTTCCCCAGAGTTTATTCACAACGAGGTTGCGCGCCGATTGATTCGCAAAAGATTCGTCATTGAGATACTTCAAATCGTGGAGTTTTTCCAGTGTTTCTTTAACGACAACTGCGGGAAATCCTTTTTCCCGCAGTTTCTTTTCCAACTCTTTTTCCGAATGCGGCCGTAGAGACAAAAGCCGGAACGCCTTTTGCTTTGCAGTTTCCAAATCCAGAACTTTCACATTATTCTTCCTGTTCTTTGGGCAGAGCGCCCAGTTTGACGCGGACCTCGTTTTCTACCTGCGCCATGACATCGGGATTATCTTTTAAAAATATTCTGGAGTTATCCCGTCCCTGGCCGATGCGGTCGCCCTTGTAGGAATACCACGCGCCGCTCTTTTCAATGATGCCGTTTTCCGCTGCCAGATCCAGCACGTCGCCCTCGCGGGAAATTCCTTCGCCGAAAATGATATCAAATTCCGCTTCCCGGAAAGGCGGAGCCATTTTGTTCTTGACCACTTTTACCTTGGTTCTGAAACCGATGACGTCCTGACCGTTTTTAATGGAGGTCATTTTGCGGATATCGAGACGCTGGGAGGAATAGAATTTCAGGGCGTTTCCGCCGGTGGTCGTTTCGGGATTGCCGAAAAAGACGCCGATTTTCATGCGCAGCTGGTTGATGAAAATTACAGTGGTTTTGGATTTGCTGATCGAGCCGGTGAGTTTACGTAACGCCTGTGACATGAGCCGTGCCTGAAGGCCCATCTGGGCGTCGCCCATGTCACCTTCCAGTTCCGCCTTGGGCACCAGCGCGGCGACGGAGTCCACCACCAGCACATCGAGCGCGCCGCTGCGAACCAGTGTTTCCGCGATTTCCAGCGCCTGTTCGCCCGTGTCCGGCTGCGAAATCAGAAGATCATCGGTTTTCACGCCGATTTTCTGGGCGTAGGTGACATCCAGCGCGTGCTCTGCGTCAATATAGGCGGCGATGCCGTTTTTCTTTTGTGCCTCGGCGACGATATGCAGCGCCAGCGTTGTTTTACCACCGGATTCCGGTCCGTAAATTTCTACAACCCTGCCGCGCGGAACGCCGAATGTTCCCAGCGCGATATCGAGGCTTAGTGAGCCTGTGGAAATGGCCGGAACATCCACTTTTTCCGATCCGCCCAGCTTCATAATCGAGCCCTTGCCGAATTGTTTTTCTATCTGAGTAATCGCCAAATCAACGGCCTTTGATCTATCCATGTCTGCCATAATATAATACCCTCCTTCATTTTTTTTATATTTTATTTGCATTTCCTAATTTCTTTTTGAACTATTGCAAAAAATGAAACGGTTCGAATATCATCCACCTAAATCAAACTCCGCAACATTCTTTGATGATTGCCACATATTACTCCATATCCCTTAGAAGCCGGCGCACATCTTCCGGTTCAGGTAATTCGCCCTTGAATTCCTTCGGAAGACGCGCAACAACCCTATATTTTGCCACGCCAATCGGCTTGTTGCTTTCTCTTAATGTGTATTCCACGATTGTCCGGTCTTTTTCCTTGCAGAGAATAATGCCTATAGACGGATTCTCTTCCGGCATTTTGACCAGATCATCCAGCGCAGCCAGATAGAACTGCATTTTGCCGGCAAACTCAGGTTTGAATTCGCCAATTTTAAGCTCAATAGCAACGAGGCACTTCAGGCGGCGATGGTAGAGGAGAATATCAATAAAGAATTCTTTGCCGTTAATTTCCAGTCTAAACTGATTGCCGAGGAAAGCAAATGCCCCGCCCATCTCTGCCAGAAAACGGTTCACTCGGGAAATCAACGCCCGCTCCAACTCCATTTCAGTGTGCTCTTCGCCAAGTTCAAGAAAATCAAAAGTGTATTCATCTTTAACCGCAAGTCTGGCTTGATTTTTGATTTTCTCCGGCAAAACCTTGTTAAAATTAGTCTGGTTTAATAGTGTTTTCTCGTATGTCTTATTTTCGATTTGATGGATCAATACATTTTTAGTCCAGCCGAATTTTCGTGTCATGTGCATATAGAATTCACGTTCCAAATCGTCTTTGCACCGGTCAATAATAACAAGATGTTTGGACCAGCTTATTTCTGCAACCAGTGGTTGCAGTTTTTCGTTTTGCCGATACAACGTATAAAAAGTCCGCATATACCATATGTTTCTGGAAGAATATCCCCGCATGCCGGGAAATTCTTTTTGCAGATCGCCGGCCAGTGTTTCAACCACCGCTTTGCCCCATCCCTCTTTTTCTTGCTTTTCAACAATCATTCTTCCAATGTCCCAGTATAACCGGATCATCTCATGATTAACGGCTTTAAGCGCTTCATATTGTGCTGAACGAATGCGTTGCTTGATTTCACGTAAAAAAACAACGTATCCTTTTGCGATTGAACTTTTCATATTTCAAGCCCTATATTCTGATCCAGCATAGCGTCCGGCGCACGCAGGATGACAATCTATTTATTTTTGCTTCCTCTTTGCCTGGCTTTACCCTGACGGGCACCATGGCCCGCCTGCAGGAATGACAGCCTCGGCAGTATGTTCCAAAATGGAACATACTGAATTTCTTTTTGAACTATTGCAAAAAATGCAACGGTTCGAATATCATCCACCCAAAACGAACTCCGCCAGTTTGGTATAAACAGCGCCCCGCGGAGAAAGGTTGCTCTGAAACAAAAATAATTTATCGGCGATAAATTCTCCGGCCCTGAATGAGTCGTATTGATTCAGTGCTTCGTTCATTCCGGTGATGTCGCGCGGGTCTTTGATCCGCGCCAGCGTCAAATGTGCTTTGAAAGAACGGTCTTCCGCCGGAAAACCGATTGCCGCGAAATCGTCATCGAGTTTTTTCTGGAGACTGGCCAGTTGTTCCGTATCGCCTCCGACAGCGCACCAGAGCACCCGGGGTCTGCGGGTATCCGGGAAGACGCCCAGCTTTTCAATTTTCAGATTCAGTTTCGGTCCTGCAGCCACACGCTTTTGCGCGACGGCACTAATGCTGCCAATATCCTCTTTGGAAATATCACCGAAAAATTTTAATGTCAGGTGCTGGCCCTGCGGTCTTGTCCAGCTCAACCTGCCGCTGATTTCCCATTTCAATTTTTCCTGCAGGCGGGAGATTTCCCGCAAAATATTTTCCGGCGGCTCAATCGCCAGAAAAGCACGGATATTTTTTTCGGAACCGGATGTCATAATGTAAGTTTTTCCTTATTTCCCCTCGTCTTCCCGGTCGTAGATGATCTTTAGGTTACGAAGGCCGGGAACCAGTTTAAAATTCCTGGATGCCGGATCAAGTCCGGCATGACAGAGGGATCACCCAAACGGATGCTTCCTATCATCAGCGACGGTCATTCACTTTCCCTTCTAAAAAGTTTTTCAGTAAAAATAATGCTGCTTCGGAGAATATTTCTTTGTTTCTTTTGCGGTCCCAGCGATAGGCGTAATGGCGGCAAACCGTTTGTTTGGAATCCGCGACTGCAAGATAAACGGTGCCTACGGGTTTTTCCGGGCTTCCGCCGTCCGGTCCGGCAATGCCGGTGGAGGAAAGTCCCAGATCCACCCCTGCCAGTTTGCGCACCCCTTCGGCCATGAGCCGTGCTGTTTCTTCGCTGACCGCACCGTGTTTTTCGATGATTTCAGCAGGCACGCCCAGCATGCTGATTTTAGCCGCGTTGCTGTAAGTAACCAGTCCGCGTTCCAGGTAACCTGAACTGCCGGAAACATCGGTGAGACGGCTGGTAATCATCCCGCCGGTGCAGGATTCCGCCACCGCGATGGTCAGTTTTTTTTCCGTTAAAAGGCCGGCGATTACTTCTTCCAGTGTTTGCTCCCCGTACGCGAAGATATAATTCTGCAGCCGTGCCGTCACCTCGTCCTGAGCTTGTTGCAGATTTCTCTGTGCTTTTTCCCGATTACTGTTTTGCGCGATCAGGACAATATGATTTTCCGGGAAAACCGGATAAAAACCGATATTTACGCCCAGAGACCGGAAATCAATGTCCTTTACTTTTTCATCCACAGCGGCTTCGCCCAGTCCGAAAGTCCGGATGGTTTGTTTGATGATGTACAGTTCATCCCGTGGAAAATGTTTTCGCAGTGCCGGAAAGACGCCGTTGTTCATCATGAGTTTCGCTTCAGCAGGAACGCCGGGAATGACAAAAATCAGTTTTCCGTTAACATTGAGAGAAAAGCCCGGCGCTGTGCCTCTGGCGTTGGGTATGACCTCGGCACCTTTGGGGAACACGGCCTGTTTGGCGTTGTTTTCCACCCAACGCAGATTGAATCTGGTGAAAATATCCTTGATATAATTTAAAACATTTTCATCGGTATATAAGGGAAGGCCGAAAGCTTTGGCGATTGCAGCAGAGGTGATATCATCGGCTGTCGGTCCCAAACCGCCCGAGCAGATGACGGCATCCGTCATGGCCAGCAGATAATCCAGACGGTCTTTGATGGCGGCAACATCATCGCCTACGGACATGATGGCTTCCACGCTCCAGCCCTGCTGATTGGCTTCGCGGGCGATGAAGGACGCGTTGGTGTCGGAAATCCTTCCATTCATAAGTTCGTTGCCGATGGTGAGAATGCCAATTCTCATACGATGCCTCCGAATTTCAGTAACCACAAAACCATACCCGCATAAAGGCCGGCGGCAACATCATCGGCCACAATTCCCCAGCCACCGGGCAGCCCCTGTAAATGATTCACTGGAAAGGGTTTCCAGATATCAAATATTCTGAAAAGTACAAAAGCCACGCACAGATTCAGAGCATTTATTGCTGCCGGCAGCATCGTGATTTGCAGACCGATGATTTCATCAATAACAATGCGCTGATCATCTTTTGTCTGATAAATCTTTTCCGCCTTATCCGCAATGTAAATAGAAAGCGCCAGCAGGGCAAGAACAAAAAACAGACGCAAAATCCAGGGCATGGGCAGACAAAGCAGGCAAATCAAAACGCCAACCAATGTGCCTGCCGTTCCGGGCGCTATGGGCGAAAGACCGGAATAAAAACCGGACGCCAGAAATGTTATCAGCTTTTCGCTCAAAATGCCTCCGAAGGCCATTGGGTGAATTGAAGATTGCCGAAATCCCGTTTTTTTCTTTCAGGGGTCCTTCCACTGGCAATTCAAACTTCCCTGCATACGTTTTCAGCGGGTGTCATTAAAACTTCTTGACAATAGAACGATCGTTCTATATCAAAGATTCTATGAAAGTCAAGAGAACTTTACAGGATGTGGAGAAAAAAATCACCGACTTTTTCCTGGAAAACGGCAGAATGCCCACCTATTCGGAAATGGCGGAAATGATCGGAGTGCGTTCCAAAAGCGTGGTTCATTTCTGGGTGGCTAAGTTATTGGATGCAGGAATATTGCAGAAAGACAGCAAAGGATTTCTTTCTCTGACGCGCAATCCGCGGGCATTAAAACTTGCCGGTGAAGTCTGCGCCGGATTACCGGCTTCCGCCGAGGCGGAAATCCGGCGGATCGTCTCTCTCGATGAATATCTGGTCAGAAATCCTGAAAATTCATTTTTGCTTTCGGTTACCGGCGATTCCATGATTGGCGCGGGTATTATAGAAAAAGATGTGGTGTTGGTGGAAAGCACAAGAGAACCGAAAAACGGTGACATTGTTCTGGCGGAAGTGGACGGAAACTGGACCATGAAATATTTCTACAAAAAAGGGAACAGGGTGACTCTCGGGGCGGCCAATTCCAAGTATTCCACAATCGTGCCGCATACGGAATTACGCATCGCCGGCGTGATTACGGCGGTTGTGAGGAGATATTATTAGATCAGGCATTGATTCAATCATGATCGTGCTGAACTACCTGCAATAACCCCGCTCATGAGCCCATTCCATGGTTTGGCAATTTCCCAACCGGCAGGCTTTTTTGGCGTTGCCGCACCCGGAAACGGTGTTTCCCAGATTTAAATAGAGAAAAGCCCTGTTGTTGAGTGCATCAGCGTGATTCGGCATGAACCGGATGGCGTCATTATAGTTTTTAAGGGCGGCCTGAACCTGTCCGAGACGATGGTGAATGATGCCGAGATTATAATGGGCCGCGGCATAGTCCGGTTTTTCACGAATCGCCTGATGAAAGCTCTCAACGGCCTGCTCATACCGGCCCATACGATAATAAATAACACCCATGTTGTAGCAGGCCGCATGGTAGCGATTGATGCTGATGGCCTTTTGATAATGGCTGACCGCCTCCGGAATTTCTCCTTTCTCCAGTAACGCGGCAGCCAGGTTATTATGTGCCATGTAATTATTGTTTGTCACCTCCAGGGCATGCCTCCAGAGTGTGATGTCATTTTTCCAGTATCCGCACTGCTTCCAACTTAAAAATGCCAGGAAAAAGAGCGCAACCATTCCCGCCCATAATAGAAACCTGCCGCTTATTTTTTTGCTTTTCATCAATGACGGGATCCCCCACGCCAGCATGATACCGATGCCGATGGACGGCAGGTAATGGTATCGGTCGGTCATGGAAAAGTCCCCTATCTGCATGATGCCGATAACGGGGATCATCGTGATCAGAAACCACATCCACCCCGCAAATAAATACGGAAAACGTTTCGCCATCAGGATGACCGCTGTACTGATGATCATGATCAGCAATAAGGTTCCTGCAATCTTCCAGACCGGGATTTGCTCTACAAAAGGATAGAAGATTGCCATCTTCTGAGGCCAGAAGGTTTTGGCAAGATACATCATGAAGGCAACTGGAGCATTCGCTAACCTTGAACCCAGAGAAATATGCTTGGTGAATGCATCCTGTTCGCCGGGAGCATAAAGAGTGACAGTTACAAGTACTAACGACAACACAAAGAAAGGTAATTTTTCCTTTAATTGCCATAGAAACAAGTTGTTTTTCCGAGATTCGAAGCGTTTGAGCGGCCAGTAATCCAGCAGAATCATCATCACCGGCAAGGTAATCACCATGGGTTTACTCATCAGGGCCAGGGTAAAAGCAAATAGTACCGGGAGATATCGTTGAACGGATTGCTTTTCGGTATAGAGGACATAGAAGCAAAGCGTCATTGCCCAGAAGAAGGCGCTTAAGGTATCTTTTCTTTCCGCCACCCAGGCGACGGATTCCACATGGAGGGGATGCAGGGCAAAGAAGGCGGCGACGAAAGCGCTTTTCCAGACAGCGCCGGTCATTCGTTGAAAGAGCCAGAAGAGCAGCAGGGTGGTGAGAAGATGGAACACAAGGTTGGTGATATGGTAGCCGCCCGCGTTCATGCCATACAACCGGTGGTCGATCATGAAGGATATCCATACCAGAGGGTTCCATAGGCCAAAGTACTTTGAACTGAAAGCCCAGAGGACACTTCGAGGGGAAATGCCCGACTGAATCATGCTGTTCTTCGTGATGTAAATAACGTCGTCGAAGTTGATGAAATCAAATTGATTGACCTGCCAGTAAACCGCGGCCGTAATGACGGTCAGTGCAATGTAAATGAAAAGCGTCTGTCTTGGTTGAAGGCTTGTTTTATGAAACAGTGCAGCTTCTCCTTTAGGATCCTGAATTCCTGAAATTTTGCAGTATTCCGCTTCGGGGATGAACGTAAAGCCTCCAGCGGGACATAGACGATGTCATGCATGACGAACGATGTTGTTTTGCTCAAACACCATCTTGTCACGCTTTTACCTGCGCTGTCTTCATATCGACAACGTTATCGGGAATTTTCTGCGCCCTGGTCTTTTTGGGGCGCAAAAGAGCCGGTTCATCGGATATCGAATGATCCTCGTAGAACTCCTGCACCAGGGCCAGATATTCAGCCAGAAGTTTGCGGCTGACGACGAATATATGTCCGATATTTTTTTCGATGACGCGATTCAATCCATCGCTGGTAAACTTGACATTCCCCGTGTCAACCATGCCCCAGGTTTCTCCGGCCACGCAGGATCCGGCCGGCGCGATGGGATCGCGGGAGCCTTTATAATCAAAAATTCTGACTCCCGCCTTTTTGAGGATGGACATGTTGACCGGTTTACCGTCAAATTCCGGATTCAGGGAGGGCAGGCAATATTTGCCTTCGTATATCTGATTGTCGGTAAAAACATTCTGAATCCATTGAATGTGGGCGCTAACCGGAAATTTGGTTCCGTGTGTCAGCCAGTATAGAAACGGCGCCGAATCGGCAATCGATTCCTTGGTTTCCGCGCGCCCGTAGAAACCCAGAACGACGGTGTGCTGAACCCCCGGCTGTATTTCGTTCATCCCGGCCTCAATCACCTGCGGCGGTATATTGACCGCGCCGAAAAGCTCCTTCATCAGGTAGGGATCATAATCGCGGCGGATGAGCGTTCGGATGGGGTTATGCCCGCTTTTCTCATCATCAAATTTCATGGGAGAGGCCATCAGCGCTATCTTTTTAATATCCATGGGCTTGCCTTGCGCCAGAAGTTCTTCTGCACGCCTGGCCAGATAGGGCAGGATCAGTGTTCCTCCCATACAGTACGCCATGACATAGATTTGATCCCTCGGATGTCTTTTTTTGATGATGTCCAGATAAAAATCGGGTATTGTTTTGCCGTAAAAATCAAGCCCCAGCTCGGTTTCTTCCCAGCCCGGATCGCCGTGATCCACCATGTAAATCGTATAACCTCTTTTGAGCATGGCTTCGATAACCGACTTGCCGGTGGCCAGGTCGAAAAGTTCCGGTTTGTTGATGAGCGGTGTTGCCATGTAGATGATTTTCCCGTTGGGTTGAACGCCTTCCGGAAGGGGATAGTGGCGGAGTCTTACTCTGTGGTTCAAGGAACCGTCAACGTATTCATAAGAGGAGCAGCCGATTTTGCCCTGAGTGGCTCTTTCGGAATATTCTTTGATATCGAAAGCGTTGGCTTCATAAAGATTTTCCAGACGGATACGGTTTTCAGCCAAATATTCTTCAAAAGAAGTTTTCAAGGTTCCGTCCGGATTGGTCTTGGCGAACGGCAGGGGTTCGTTTTTAAAAGGCTGCTCCGTGATCAAAACCAGCAGGCATTTCAAAAGCTCTTTCATGGCCTTGAGACGGCTCAACCCGATGTTATTGTACTGTTGCTCCAGTTGAGCAAATTCATCCATGTAGTTTTTCAGATAATCCTTGCCTTGGGGTGTGATACAGATCATGTGGGCTTTATCCCGGTTGAACTTTTCATCTTTCACAAAGAAGCCTGTCAGGGTGTACAGAAGGCGGGAATAGCTTTTGTATATCCAGCCGTTCATGTCGGCAATGGCATCGGGATTTCTGGAAGCGCCGACAGCCAGGCGGGAACTTGCCTTAATGCGTCGCAGTACCGAATCCAGTATCGCGCTTTGCCAGGAAGCGGCGATGGCCATCGGACCAAAAAGCAGGGAATGCTTTTTGATAATATCGAGCGTTTGTTGATAATTGAATAGACCCCTGACCTGCTGGCCGACCATTTTGCTTTTCCAGGGCAGAACGGTTGAGAGATCCTCCAAATTGTCCGCTGGAGAAAAATCTATGACACTGAGCAATTCATCCGGTGTGATTTTCTGGTTTTTTTGATAAGTCATGCATCAACCTCTTGGTCCTGAAGTTAAAAAGCACCGTTTCAAATGACGGTGACAGGCAAATTCAGTTGACAAATAATTTCTTATGTATGAAAATAACATTGAATCGTGATTTTCTTCAATAGTTTTTTTAATCGGGGTATGAGATGGTTGAGGAAGACAAAAAAAATCAGTTTGATCAATCTCTAATTTTTCCCTGGCTCCAGATGGTGACAGATTTGTGGCTGAATATGGCCAAGACGATGCCATCCGGTCCGCAGACAGCGTTCAATGCGCAAACGGCTATGCAAAACCGTTTTACGCAGCAGCTGGGCACCAACCTGAACCTGCTGAAGTCCTTTACCCAAATGCTGCAGCAACCGGAGTCTGAATCATCTGTGACCAATGCCGTGAGCGCCCTGCCGGAAATTTTTCTGAAAATGGCCAAGTCCGGTTTTGATGCAGCGATGCAGATTCAAAGCCATTTGTTGGAAAAAGCGGGAAAAATCGGCAAACGAACCGAAGCGTATAACTTTGAAAATCTGGATCAGGAAGTCTTCAAAGCCTTAAGCGAAGTGTACGAAAACGAAATCCAGCAATACTTCAAAATCCCGCCGCTGGGGCTGACCCGTTTTTATCAGGAACGTTTTAACGAGCTGCTGAATAAGCATAATATTTTTGAAACAACGCTCGCTGAATTTCTTGCCATCCTTTATTTGCCGATGGAGAAATCTTTCAAGGTTTTTCAGGAAAAACTTCAGCAGATGGCGGAGGAGGGCAATCTTCCCACGTCACCGAAAGACCATTATGCCATGTGGCTGAAGATACTGGAAGGCCACTATATGAGCCTTTTCAAGTCGGTGGATTATACCGAGGCGCTTCACCGTGTGCTGAAACATTTTGAGCATTTCATGATCGCGAGAAATGAAACGATGCAGGATTATCTCCAAATGATGCCGGTGGTGACGACGAAAGAAATTGATGACCTTTATAAAGAATTTCATCTGTTGAAAAAAAGAGTCAATAAACTGGAAAAATTGCTGGGTGTCCCCCCTCATGTTACCGGTACGGGGAAGTAGAATCCATCACTGAATCCGCCGCGCTCAAGAAGATCAGTTGAGAAAAGGAAATTTTTTCATGAATTCAACAAAAATCCCCATTGATTTGATACTGGAAAGAATCGCTGAAGACGCGGAAAAAGCGCATCAACGCGTTTCCAAAGCGTCCGAGGTTTTACAGGGCCAGCTGAACACTGAACTGGCAACCACGCCCTATGATATTGTTTATGAAGAAGACCGGGTCAAGCTTAAACATTATAAGCGCAGTGAAGACGCGGACAATCAATTAAAGGCTCCTCTGTTGGTGGTTTACGCGCTGATTAACCGGGAAACCATGCTGGATTTGCAGCCTGACAGAAGTGTTGTGAAAACCTTTCTGGAAGGCGGCGTCGATTTATACATGATTGATTGGGGCTACCCCAAGCGTAAAGATCGCTTCTTAACCATTGATGATCATGTCAATGGTTATATGGATAACATCGTTGACTTTATTCGCGCCAGGCACAATGTCCCTAAAATTAATCTCATGGGAATCTGTATGGGAGGAAGCTTCTGTGTCATGTATTCAGCCCTTCATCCGGAGAAAATCAAAAACCTGGTGACCACGGTCACACCGTCGAGTTTTGACACGGACAAAGGGCTTCTGCATGTTTGGATGAAAGATATGGATGTGGATGGCATTATCAGAACCTACGGGAATATACCGGGCGATTTGATGAACTTCGGGTTTTTGCTGCTTAACCCCGCCCGGCTTATGATCGACAAATACGTTGGTTTTGTAGAGAATATGGACAACAAGGACTTCGTGGAAAATTTTGTCCGCATGGAGCGATGGATTTTCGACAGCCCCGATGTTCCGGGAGAAACATTCCGTCAGTTTGTGGAGGACGGCTACAAGAATAACCTTCTGATTCAAAGCAAGATGTATCTGGGCGGCAGGAGAGTTGATCTGAAAAAACTTACCATGCCCCTTCTGAATTTTTACGGTGAATATGATCATCTGGTGCCGCCGGAGGCTTGCAATCAATTGACGAGTGCCGTTGGCAGCAAGGATGTTGAGGATGTGCGCCTGGAAACAGGACATATCGGAATCTACGTGAGTTCCAGATTCCAGAAAATGTTTGCTCCGAAGATTGTTCAATGGCTCAAGGAAAGAGACAGCGATGACCGCGTATCAGCCCCGGCCGGGAAGTCGGCCATCCGGGCGGATAAAAAAGAAACGATAAAGAAACGGCAGGTGTCAAAAGAGCGGAAGAAAGTTTCAACAAGGGGAAGGACCATGGCTTCACCGAATAAAAGAACACCGGTCACGGCGGTGTAAAGATAGTGGCATGATGATGACAACTTGCAAAGTCATGTGTCAGATTATTGTTTGAGGATGTGCAAAAAGGGAGAGGACGTATGGCAACAAAGGGAATTTTTTTCTGGGTTTTGAGTAAACTCACTAAGGAAGTCAATACGACGGAAGATGTGGAAAAAATTCCGCACTTAATCGTATCCGCCGCAGTCGAAGGACTGAAAGCCAAGGCGGCGGTTATTTTCCTGAGGGATGAAGATAAAGAGAATTTCATCAGTAATCAGGCTGTCGCGCAAGTGGGACTTTCCCGTAAGTATGTTCATGCCGGTGCGGAGCACGCCATTAAAATCAGCCCCCAGTTGTTGAAAGAAGGGTATATGTATTTTCGGGATGCCACAACGGACAAGCGCCTCACGAATCATAAAGCAAAAAAAGAAGAGGGAATTGGATCCATTATTTCTGTGCCCATTGTGAGCAAGGGGAAGATGCTCGGCATTTTGAGTGTCTATACCGCAGAAATCCGCCAATTTACCAAAGACGAAATAGATTTTCTTTCTATTCTGGCCCAGCAGGGCGGGGCGGCTCTGCAAAACGCCAATCTGGTCAAGAGATTGCGTCATCAATCCCGGATATTCCTGGATTTAGCGGCCAGTATGTCGTCGAGTCTCGATGTGAAAAAAATTATTCAGGCCATGACGAAAGAACTGGTGGAAGCATTGCAGCTCAAAGCAGCGGCCGTGAGGTTGCTGGATGAAAAAAACCTGACGGCCAAAATGGTTGTCAGCTACGGCTTAAGCGAGCAATATCTCAACAAGGGACCGGTCAAGGTGGACAAAAACATCGCGCGCGCCCTGGAGGGAGAAACCGTCTATATTAAAGACGTGTCCCAAGACAGGGGAATTCAGTATAAGAAGGAAAAGGAAGCGGAAGGCATTGTGTCTATGCTTTATGTTCCGATTCAATCACAGGATCGGGTGATCGGGGTGCTCAATATCTACAGCAGCTGGTCCAGAGAATTTACCGATGATGAGATCTTGCTGGTCCAGGCGTTGGCCTATCAGGGGGGATTGGCCATCAGCAATGCCAGCATGTATATCATGCTGCAGGAAGATATCAAGGATTTGAAGGATAATATCTGGAGCCACAAGTGCTGGTTCTAAAACCATCTAGAATTCTTCGGTTGACTTTGTTGGCTGCGTCGTCGGATTCCTCGATGTATTACAATCATATGTCTGCGGGTCCTTCTTGCCGCTCCGTTATCCTTTGAATTGAAGATGGTCTTTTCTCAAAACAAAGTATTTTTCAACAGGGTCAAATCATTGGGGAGGAAGGTATCATGATTTCAGGGAAAACGATTGATAAGCTTAAAGTTGGAGACGCAGCGGAATTTGCCAAAACAGTGACGGAAACAGACATATATTTATATGCCGGAATTACGGGTGATTTCAATCCGGCACATGTTAATGAAGAATACGCGAAGAATACTTTTTTCAAAACACGCATTGCCCACGGAATGCTGACAGCCGGATTTATTTCCGCCATCATTGCCAATCAACTGCCCGGCCCCGGAACGATATATCTGAGTCAGAACTTGAGCTTTCTTGCGCCCGTTCGTATAGGCGACACCATTACCGGACGGGTGGAAGTGCTGGAAATCATGGAAAAGAACAGAGTTCGACTGAAAACCATCTGCACCAATCAGGAAGGCGTGGTTGTTCTTTCAGGCGAAGGGTTGGTCAGCCCGCCCAAAGCGCCCAAAGCATAAGAAAGATTCATCATCCTTCCATCAAGTTCATCTTTTACCACTGCCCGTTCCGATTTTTCGGAGCGGGTAGCCTTCTCATCAAAAATCCTTTGCTGATGTATGAAATCTGCTGCGCACTCATTTATTCTTAAAAGTGAATCTTGAATGCCCGAAATAACTGAAAACAGCGATGACGGGGATTAGCAACGCCCCGGATAACTTGGGGTCTATCTTTAAAACTTCTACGAAAAACGGAAGCAACGCAAAGCTCAGGAGGGTTGTGACCGTGTAGGTGGAATAGAATTTAATATACTCGATGATAACGCCCTTTCCCCGAACCGGCGATTTAAAGGTGATATATTTGTGAAAAAGAAATGCGCTGGTCGTCCCGATGACGTTGGCAATAACTGCGGCGGTCATGTAGGCCATGTAGCGTTTTGTGAAAACATAAGTAAAGAGAGAATCAAGGGTGATATAGACCAGATAACTGAAGACCGTGTTCCACACACCGATAAAAAAAAATCTGATTTTGACCTGATGATTATGCCACAATTCTTTCCAGGATGTTTTCAAGAGGGATACTCCGCGAATCGACCACCATTCGTTTGTTTGCTGTCAGTGAATTTAAGAAAACATAACATTATACCCTGTTGGTTCTTTCTAAAAATACGACCACCTTGTCAAGCGCTTTATCCAGTTCTTCAGGTTTTACGTTCTGATAAACTTCTAATTTGTTGTTGGAGGAAAATAGGACAGCAGGTAAATACTGTGTGCTTCGTTTCTTATCTTTTTTGACTGCGTCAACAATTTGCTCCGTTTGGAACCATTTTTTTTTCAATTTTACCGATAAAAGACACACGACCATTTTGTTGATCCGATCGGCTTTTTCCTCTTCCAATATGTTCCTTGCAACAGAAATATGATTAGCCGTCATGAGCCCCAATGTCACAGCCTGACCGTGCGGTATGGCATAATGACTTACCTTTTCGAAGGCATGACCGAAGGTGTGAGCGAAATTCAGCAGATTTCTGATGCCCCAATCATACTCATCCTTTTCGATATAAGTTTTTTTAAATTTTAATGATCTTTCGGTAAAGAATTTCAATATCTTTATGTCTCGCGCCAGCAGCCTTTCCATATTTTTTCCCAGCAGGTCGATGCCATCTTTTGCCGACATGATATTGAATTTGGCCACCTCTCCTAATCCACTCAGATAATCGTCTTTTGTCAGGGTTTTTATAAAATCAAGATGGATATAGATTTTGTCGGGAGGGTAGAAAGTTCCCAGCAGGTTTTTGAAATTGAGATAATTAAGAGACGTTTTGGATCCGATGCAACTGTCGCATTGCGCGAGCAGTGTTGTCGGGATAAAAGTCCATTTTACCCCTCTGTTATATATGTTTGCCGCGAAACCCGTGACATCCTGAACAATCCCTCCGCCAATGGAAAGTAATTCATCGCTGCGTTTAAAAGAAATCTCCGCCATTTTTTTACAGATGGCCAGCGCCGAATGAATGTTTTTTCTGCTTTCCATAGCCTGAAAAGGATAAATTGAGGAAGGGTTAATATTTTTCAGAAGAGTATGTTGATAAATATCTAAAACCTTCTCGTCTATGATGGCAAGTTTGTAGTGGCTTTTCAGTATTTTTCCAATATGATTGCGGTCAACAATTTCAACCGAATATGTTTTGCTGTGAGACTTGATTTTCACTTAGCCGTAAATCCTCCATCCACCACTATTTTTTGACCGGTCATGTAGGTGTTTGCCTCTGATCCCAGATAATAAACAATTTCGGCGATTTCCTCCGGCTCGGCAAACCGTCCCAGAGGAATGTCGCCATATATTTTCTTTGCTTCTTTCAGCGGAACATTCTTTCTGGTCAATTCTGTGTTGACGTATCCTGGACATACTGTATTGACCAGAATGTTATACTTGCCAAGTTCTACGGCAAGGGTGCTTGTTATGCCGTGAATGCCGTTTTTCGTCATGGCATAAACACATCTTTTTTCTTTGGCAACAACCCCCCAGATGGAGCCGATATTGATGATGCGTCCATAGCCTCTTTTTTTCATGCTGTCGATGAGTGCGCGTGCTATAAGCAGGGGCGCAATTAAATTGACGTTAACCGTCTCCATCAAATCGCTGTTCCTGATATCCTGAATCTCTGCCAAGGGATTGATCCCGGCGTTATTTACCAGGCAATCAACCGAAAGGTTATTATTTTTTTTAAAATAGTTTTCTATGGATTTTAGTGAAAGCAGATTCATTTCCTGACGGGTCGGCATGATGATTTCATATCCATGATCACGAAAACGCTTCGCAATTGCAGCGCCAATGCCCCTGTTTCCTCCTGTTATAAACAATGTTCTCATAAGCGATCTTCCTGTGCAAGAAATGGCAATTCAATTATTTTAATGATTTACGTATAAATATTTAATTAAGTTTAAACATAAAGAGAAGGCGTCAAAAATTCAAGTTTAAGATCTTTCCCTATTGCGGCAATGGCCTTCCTCACCGCTTCATTGCGCAATAAGACATTATCGTCACAAAAGAGGAAGCGAATGTATTCTTCCGGATAGTTTTTAGAATTATCGGCTGAATAGCCGTCAAAACCCGCAAGATACGCTTTTTTTATCTTCATCTTGACAAGAATTTTTAAAAGCATCAAAACGGGATTATCCCGGATGAACTCGTCTTCCATCACCAGCGAACCGAAATTAAACCGGTAATCAATGATTTTGTTCGCTTCCGAGACATTGGATGTGCAGATGACCTTGATATTGCTTTCTTTCCTGTATATCTTATTGAAGAACTGACTGTATCGTTTGGCGTTCCCCATAAAAACATAATCCGGATCGAAGTCATCATTGATAAAATTGATGGTGATAATAACCGGATTCTTTTCTTTGATGAAATGACGGATTTTTTCCGTGTGTATTTCTATGGACTTGCCCGGCGCGATAATGAGGATGTCTCTTTTGCCCAGTTCACTGCTTAGCGCGGCATAAGCAACGGAATCGTCGATAACCTTATCCTGGTATTCAAGGTAAAGATTTTCCATGATGTCCCGGTTGAAGGTCAGCTTGTTGTCCGGCGGTATTTTTGCAAGAATCTCCTGGACGGATTTGACCGACAATGTTTTTTTATTCAGCAATTTGCTGACGTATTCAGGGTGACAGTCATTCGAAGCGGAAATGAAGTGTTTGAGGGAATAGCCCCAATATTGTTTTGCGTATTCCTTCATGATATCCACATCAATTGCTTCCAGGATTTGGTCGAGATTGTATCGGCTTCCGTAATTTTCGTTTATGTGCATGGCCAGCAATTCGGTGCAGGCGTTGCCCGCGCTTTTGCCCATGCCGTAAAGTGATCCGTCAATGATGAGTTCTCTGTCGGAATCAACGGCCATCAGTTCGGTGCAGTTGGCATATCCCAATTGAAAATTATTATGCGAGTGGTAGCCGATTAAAATTCCTTGAGACAGGTTTTCATCCATTAAATTAAAATAATGCAGAAGCTCTTTTTTGTGCATCAGACCGTATGTGTCCACAATGGAAATGCTGTAAGGCGCCATATCGTTGACTTGCTTCAAAAGCTCTATCATTTCCCTGTCGCTGTAGGTTGTTACGGAAACGGGCTGAAGAGATAATTTGTATCCCTTTTTTTTGATTTCAGTGCAAAACTTAAGCGCTTCCGGATAGTCTTTTTTTTTAAATATAACTCTAATTCCATCGAGAACGGAATCTTTCTGCTCAGTCAGTTTTTCTATGCCACACGTTCCAAAATCGATCATTGCCAGAATCATCGCATTTTTGATATCGAGGTTTTTGAATACCGGTTTGAAGGAATCGGTATCCGGCAGAATGGAGCGGTTCTCATCGTATCCCCTCCGTTCATCCAGGAAGCCGATTTCGATAATATCAATACCGGCTTGATCCAGCCGGCTGATAACGCTTTGGATGGTACCCATCCCAAAATTCCAGTCGTTGACATAGCCGCCATCGCGCAAAGTGCAGTCAAGAATTTTTATGAAACGCATTTTCATTCTCCATCTTCAACAGGATCGATAATCATACACTCTTTAAAGATTTTTCTGTCCAGAAAAGGGAACATATCCTCCAGCGGCGGTGTGAACATCCGGCCGTCACCGAGGCTTCTGGAAGCCAGCTTCGGTTCAAAATTCTGTTTCGGGTTCAGCACCACCTCGCATAATACAGGCCCCTTCATCCTCAATACCTTATCCAGAACCGGCTCTATGGAGGCATTGTTACCGATTTTCGCGTATTTCAAGCCGTAAGCGCGAGCAATTTTCTCTGCGTCGGGAAAGCTGATACCGGTTGCCGCGTTGACGCCCACAAGCGGCCTGCCGAAAAAGGCATTCTGTGTCTGACGGATGGAATGATAACCGTTGTTGTTAAAAAGAAATATGGTGATATTCATTTTATGATGAATGATGGTTTGCAATTCCTGCAGGTTCATCTGTATGGAGCCGTCGCCGGCAATGCAATATACCTTTCTGCCCGATGCCATATAAGCACCGATGGCCGCGGGCAAATCGTAACCCATTGAAGCGCAACCTGAATTGGTATAAAGCCGCTGGCCTTTTTTGATCATGGCGGCCTGAAACGTAACGACGCAGGCGCTGCCGTTTGCTGTGACAATAATATCATGTTCCTTCAGCTTTTTCGTCAGGGAAGCGACGAAATGATAAGGATTGACTTTGGAAGAACGAGCGGTTCGTGTTGTGCTGGCCCCGGTGAATTGATCTCTTATTCTCCGGCAGTAATCCATCCATTCTTTCTTCTCATCCATTTTTTCCGATTGATCCAGCATTGCTTTGATCACATCGGCAACATCAGCATTGATCGGCATATCCGGGCAAAGCGTAGGCTTTTTCAGCTCGCTTCGATCAATATCCACAAGGATGGTATAGGCTTCGCGCGCGAACATCTTCCAGTTGTAACTGATCTGCCGGATATTTAACCTGCACCCCAGCACCAGCACAAGGTCGGCATTTTGTGTTATAAAATTTCCATACCTGTTGCCAATCGTTCCCGGTCTTCCGAAATAAAGCGGGTGGTCGTCCCAGATCACGTCATGTGCATTCCACGCTGTGACTACCGGGATGTTCAGCTTTTGAATCAGCTTATGGAAATGATCATAGGCTCCTGAAGAGCGAACGGCCGAGCCGGCCAGGAGGACGGGTCTTTCTGCATTGCCGACTTTTTCCAAAACAGTCGAAATTGTTTTCTGATCTATTTTTGGCGCTATTTCGCCTTTATCTTCCCGCGGGTTATATTTTTTAAGTTTGTTTGTGTCTATGAGGGTGCCCTGAACATCAAGGGGAATATCCAGCCAGCAGGGCCCCGGCCTGCCATTGACGGCAAGATAATACGCCCGCTCCAGATGGTAGAGAATATCTTCCGGTTCAATGACCATCTCGGCGTATTTCGTCATCGGCGCGACGACCTTTACGATGTCAAATTCCTGGTCGCCGAGCTGGCGAAGATTTAAGCCGGTGCTTCTGACGGTTGTGCTGAACCGTACCTGTCCTGAAATAATCAGCATCGGCACGGAATCCAGCCAGCCACCCAGCACGCCGGTAATCGCGTTTGTTCCACCCGGGCCGCTGGTAACACAGACGAGGGCCATTTTTCGGCTTAATCGGGCGTAACTTTCGGCAGCCATGGCCGAAGCCTGTTCATGGTGGTTGTAAATGCATTTCAGCTTCGGATGCTTCCCGAAAGCGTCGTTGAGGTACATCGCGCCGCCGCCTGTTACAGTAAAGACATGCTTAATATCTTTCTTTGTCAGCCAATTGGCTATGTAATCAGCAACCCTCATCTGCATTCCAGTAAACTCACCAATCATTAAACTTCATCATCTTTAGTAGCGGCAAGAAGAAGACAAGTTTGTCGGATAAAAATTGTTTTACGGAAGTCATTGCTTTATGCATTTCGGAATATAAGGAAGTTCATTTTGTATGTCAATCATTATATGGAATATCTTATTCCGATAAATTTATATTGCTAAATCTTATGATTTTATATACTTAAAAAAATAAAAATTGCGGCAATTGAAAGGATATTCCAGATGAAGCCTTCGGAAAAGCCGATATATGTCACACAACCTTATCTTCCGCCTCTTTCAGAATTTATTCCTTATCTTGAAAATATCTGGGAAAGCAAATGGCTGACAAACGGTGGTCCTTTTCACCAGGAGCTGGAAAAAAAGTTGGCTGATTATCTTGGAGTAGAACATCTGGCTCTATTTTCTAACGGTACCCTTGCTCTTGTAACGGCGCTTCAATCGTTACGCATTACCGGAGAGGTTATTACAACGCCGTTTTCGTTTGTTGCGACAGCTCATTCGCTGTTATGGAATGGAATCCGACCTGTTTTTGTGGACATCGATCCGGAAACATTTAATCTTGATCCGGAAAAGATTGAGGCGGCAATCACACCTCAAACCACCGCGATTCTGCCGGTGCACGTTTACGGCAGGCCTTGTGATGTGGAAAAAATTCAGAAGATCGCAGATATATACGGCCTCAAGGTTATTTATGACGCGGCACATGCCTTTGGTGTTAAATACAAAGATGAAAGTCTTCTGAAGCATGGAGACCTTTCCACGCTGAGTTTTCACGCGACGAAAATATACAATACCTTCGAAGGCGGTGCCATCGTGTGTCCCGATGCCAAGACAAAAGCCCGTATCGATGATTTGAAGAATTTCGGTTACAATGGTGAAGTGAATGTTGTGGGTACAGGCATCAACGCCAAGATGAATGAAGTTCAGTCCGCATTCGGGCTTCTCCAGCTGAAACACATCGACCAGGCAATGGAACGACGTCAGTCGATTGACGCTCAATACAGACAAGAGCTTTCAGGGATGGCGGGCATTCTCTGCCCACCATTGCCAGAAGATACAACATACAATTATGCGTATTACCCTATATTAGTTGAAAAAGAATATCCGATCACCCGGGATGAATTGAATAACAAGATGCGTCAGCAGGGTATTTTCCCCCGTCGTTATTTCTACCCGTTAATCAGCGAATTTCCAATGTATCGGGGTTCGCCTTCAGCCGCTCATTCTAACTTGCCGGTTGCAAAAAAAATAGCCGATCAGGTCCTTTGTCTACCAATTTATCCGGCGCTGGACAATGAATCCATTAAGAGAATCGTATCTATTATCATGGAGGGATAATGATGAGGATCGGCATCATGCAGCCGTATTTTTTCCCCTACATCGGATACTTTCAGTTAATGAATGCGGTTGATGAATTTGTTGTTTATGACAATATACAATTCACGAAAAAAGGATGGATCAACAGGAACAGAATTCTGGTTAATGGTCAAGATTCATTTATAACCTTGCCTTTAAAAAAAGATTCCGATTATTTGGATGTGAAAGATCGATATTTGGCCGACACCTGGTCAAACGACAGAAAGAAAATGCTCAATCGTGTGGCTGCATCATATCGGAAAGCACCGAATTTTGACGCAGTTTATACTATAATTGAGGAATGTATTCTGTATGAAGAGCCTAATTTATTCAAATTTATACTGAATTCCCTGAAGACAATAAAAGATTACCTGGAAATAAAGACTTCTGTTACTGTGTCCTCAACGCTGCCGATTGATCATTCATTAAAAGCAGAAAAAAAAGTTGTAGCAATATGCAAAGTAAAAAAAGCGGCCATGTATATTAATCCAATAGGCGGGCTGCAGCTTTATAATAAAAATGAATTTAAGCATGAAGGCATCGATTTGTTATTTTTAAAAACCAATGATTTTGAATACCATCAATTTGGTCAAATGTTTATTCCCTGGCTTTCAATAATTGACATTATGATGTTCAACGCCAAAGAGAAGACAAAAGAATATTTGGAATCTTTTTATACATTGATTTAAGAGGTCGTGATATTTGAATACGAATGACGCATTTGGCAATAACAAGAAATCTGACGAATATGTTCATGGAATGGACTGGTTATCAGGAGAATTGGAAGAGTTTGAGTTAAGTAGTCGTCCCTGAAAAACATTTAACATATTGATATTATTACTTGATTAACGTATTTATATGTGATATAATTGCCGGAAATTCAGGAAAAGGAGCTAAAAACCGGCAATATTATGCACCCGAAAGACA
>Ga0255342_1000803_pt1 | contig 49650 bp, 63 predicted proteins | sample wastewater_treat_3_FD_192416 | JGI IMG/M metagenome (GOLD analysis project Ga0255342, IMG submission 192416) | Wastewater microbial communities from Lulu Island WWTP, Vancouver, Canada - plant14 | ecosystem: Engineered > WWTP > Wastewater > Unclassified | place: Canada: Vancouver, British...
TACATCGAACTCAAATGACACATAGTCCTTCTGGTAAAGGTGATTAATGGTTGATCCTGCTGACAGTTTGTCGAGAAAGTCAATAAAAATATGTGAAAGCAGAATATAGTAAATATATTTACGATCATACGCGTTATTTTTTGGACGAAGTACAAACACGCCGCTATTTAGAGTTGCTTTTTTTGTAAGCCCACTAACAATAGCGACTTTACCGATAGTACCATCCTTTGTGATAAGTACATCGCCATTTACAACCTGGATATTAGGGTCTTGGTCATAGCGATGCTTATCAACATAGTGACAAGTGTCCCACGCGATTTTGCCATTGTCAAAGTCCGTGCCTGTTATGAGATAAGAGTAACCTGAATCAAGATACTCCGATGTGGTTAGTCCCTGCCATCCGATTCTTGCTTTTAGTGTAGAATTATTAATGAGGTTCATACTGACAAACTCACCCTCAAACCCCGGCAACCGACGCTTGCCCGTAAGCAGTTCCTGCATTGAACCTTGTTTGATAGCGTGTTTCTTGGCAATGAGTTTTTCCATTGCGGCAAGCAAAGCGTCCATGTCCGAGAGGACTTCAGCTATTCGGCGTTGCTCGGGGAGGGGTGGGAGTATAATTTCTGTATTTCTAATGATACCGTTATACAGTCGCGAAATGGTACTTCCTTCAGGTGAAGCCCACACTATAACTTGATAGCAATGGTTCAGGTACTCGTTACAGATTTGGTCTTTATCAATTTCAAGCCAAACAATATTTGAGTCTTGGAAGTAAGCAGGCTTTCCATCATAAACAACAGTACGCCCAAGTGTTCCTGCGGCAGAAAGTAGAATATCTCCCTTACTTGGAAAAGAATAGTTACTCCGATATTCATCATATAGAGTACGAGAAATATAGGCATCCGGCTTTTCACCAAATGTTCCGATTTTATAGAAAGGTATCTCCCCTGTTGATGTAGTCTGTTCAGCAAATATCCGCTTACACATACGGACATTAGCAATATCGCCTAACTTTTTTTCTTTCCATCCAGTCACCATACAAACCCCATCCTTTCCAGATGAGATTTAACCTTACCTTCAAGCTGCGCAACCTCGGCTTCGAGTTCGGGTAAGGTATGCTCATACCGCTCATTGAGCTCGGTTACACGGCCGGAAATACGGTGATTCACTTCCGTATAGAGAGCGTAGATACCGCTGATAATTGTTTGGTACCATTTGCGGTTCAAAAGTAGTTCCATGCACTGGTCATCGGTCAGCTTAGGGTAATGATCTCTTGTTTTCTTATCAAGAGCAGCGCGAAGATTTCTGACTGTTTTTGTTCCTTCGTCAGCCCGTGTAACTAAGGCCTGCAAAGCGCTCAGTACTGCCTTATCGTTTGCGTCCAGTTCTTTGTCTTTTAGCTTCTTTTTCAGCTCCGGTTTGTCGAGGACGCCGTTTTCTTTCAGAACATCTTTTATTACTGAATCTTCCTCGGCGCTTTCGACCATTTCGTCCAGCTCAGCTTGTGCCGCCGAAATGACTGTGTCCATGTCGTCGATGGCTTTCTGCTCGGCGGCAAAGAACATTTCAATTACAAGGTTTTTGGGCACGATTTTTCCATCCCAGCCAGTCTCTTTTTCTTGCTTAACTTCGGTGCCGTCCTTCTTCTTTTTCTTCGTGATGGTTTTGAACACCTCTATATCACGAATAGTCTTATATCCTTCTTGCGCAATCAAATAAACATCGTCAGACATGACTTCATTCCAATAGGATAGTAAAACCTCATATACATCGTACTTATCAATGAGCTTAATGGGTTCAAACTCTTCCAATATTTTTTGCGCCAAATCAACAATAAGCTGCTTTGGTTTGGTAAATCGATCTATGGAACGAAGCTTTCCATCTACTGAAGCTTGCCACCCATTGAACGCTTTTTCTACCTTGTCCGCATAAGCGGAATAGTCTTCATCGCTGTCGATTGTTTCGTTTATGGTATCTTTTTGCACCGAAAGGGAATAAAAACCATCCCTGAGCGGTTGGTAGAGCGATTCTTCCAATTTAGGGAAGGCTTGCCAATATGAAGACAAACTTTCAATATCAGCGCTTGGAATTCCGCCTTTTAGGTGGCCTTCAATGCTCTGTATATCCTCATTGGCGCCGCTATCAATATAGCGAGGGATATTGAGGTTATAAGAATTTTCCACTTCAATTTCATGCTTTGGAACAAAGCGGGAATATTTGGGCAGCTCCAATTGCTGATTAAAAACAGTGGTGATTTTATACACATCGCGTTCACGCAGACGGTTTTTATTGCCGTCCTTGGTAAAATCATGGCTGGCGTCAATCATGAAAATGCCGTTTCGTTTATCAGCGTCTTCTTTATCAATGACAAGGATACATGCCGGTATACTCGCACCATAGAACAGGTTGGGGGGAAGACCAATAATCCCTTTGATTGCACCCATTTTTTCTATAAGTGTCTGGCGAATTGTCGCTTCAGCGCCTCCCCTGAAGAGCACGCCGTGGGGTAGTATAATTGCTGCTTTGCCATTGCGTTTTAGAGACTTGAGAACATGGAGCACCCAGGCAAAATCGCCATTTTTTTGCGGAGGACGGGCTCCATAGCCATCGAAACGGCCATATTCTTTCAAACCATGGGTCCAGTTCTTGTCTGAAAATGGCGGATTGACAACGATATAATCAAATGGACGCAACACAGAGTCATTTGTATGGCTCAGAAACTGAGGGTCTGAGAAGGTACTGTATCCGCCTTTTATCTCCGCTGTAGCCATGTTGTGGAGGACGAGGTTCATCCGTGCCAAACCGGCTGTTGTGACATCCTTTTCCTGGCCATAAATCGCCACATCCACAGGCGCTGCTTCAGCTGCGCGTATCAGCAGCGACCCTGACCCACATGCCGGGTCATATAGGGTGATATTTTCACCGGAAGCGTTTTCAATGCCGACAACTTTGGCCAATACCCGTGATACTTCTGCCGGCGTATAGAACTGCCCCTTGCTTTTTCCGCTCTCAGTAGCAAATTTGCGCATTAGATATTCATATGCGTCCCCAATGAGATCATCGCCGTCGGCCCGGTTCTTTGAAAGGTCCGGCATTTGGTCACGGAATATAGCCAGAAGTTCGCTGAGCTTATCCACCATCTCCTGACCTCTGCCAAGCTTGTTTTCGTCGTTAAAATACGCGTTGTCAATCACACCACGCAGATTGTTGTTTGCTTCAGCAAGCCGGGCGATGACCTTGTCCATTTCCTCGCCAATATTTCTGTTGCCAATCAGCGCCAGCATATTGTCAAAACTTCCGCCTTCGGGCACATCAATATCGCCATAGGCTACACCCTTATATTTATCAGAAACATACTTCACAAACAGCAGGGTAAGAATATAGTCCTTGTATTGGGAGGCATCCATCCCTCCCCGCAGGGAATCACAACTTGCCCATAAGCTGCTATATAATTCGCTTTTCTTTACTGCCATGTTGTTCTCCGTTCATAAGATGATCTCATGCCAAATGCTCAAATCAGGTGTAATTAAAGATAACTCAAATATAACTGTATCGGCAAGGTTTTGATTATCTCTGTTTTTCAAAGATCCGTGTCGCTTTTCGAATTTCCGTCCAAATGTACTTAAATATTCTATCATGTTTTTCGGTGATATCCTATAAATCTGGCTTTAAATACCCAGAGTCGATTACCGTATCAAGTGCGTTTCTAAAACCGGTTTTTTTCTTTAACCATCCCGACTCAAGCCTAATTAAAGGCGGATAGCACAAAACAGCTCTTCAATAAATTGTTCTCTTGAAGATTTCATGTTCACACACCTTCTTAACTTTTCATCCGGAATGTCGGCGCAGCCCGGCCGGGCCTTGACGGTTTCCTTTGACACCCGCCGGACCCATGGATATACTACATACTGCAACAAAAGTGCCAAACAATTGAGCAGGAAAGGAATTGCCATGAAAATCGGTGTCAGCAGCTACAGTTTCAGTCGCCTTCTCAAACAGGGGATGAGTTACTACGAGGCCTGCGACCAGGCCCGGGAGATGGGGTACGCGGGGATCGAGTTCATCGACCTGGACCTGCAGCACGGCCGGGGCGAAGGCGCCATTGAGGAGCTGGCCGGGAAGCTGCGGGCCCACTGCGAGGACATCGGCCTGGCCATCCCCGCCTATACGGTGGGCGCGGACTTCCTCAACAGGGAAGGCGAGGTGGCGCGCGTCAGGGGCTGCGCGGACATCGCCAAGGTCCTGGGCGCGGGCGTGCTGCGGCATGACGCCTTCTGGTCCATGCCGGGCTTGCGCGACTGGCGCCAGGCGGTCAGCCGGATCGCGCCCGCCATCCGTGAGGTGGCGCAGTACGCGCAGGGCCTGGGCCTGCGCACCTGCACGGAGAACCACGGCCTCATCATGCAGGATGCCCTGCGCGTGGAATGTATGATCAATGAGGTCAACCACAGCAACTACGGCTGGCTGGTGGACATTGGGAACTTCCTGTGCGCGGACGAGGATCCCGCCTATGCGGTGGGCATCGCCGCACCCTATGCCTTCCACGCGCATGTCAAGGACTTTCTGGTCAAGCCGGGCGCCTGGGACGCGCCCCAGGGGGGCTGGTTCCGCTCCCGGGGCGGCAACCACCTGCGCGGCACGGTCATCGGCGACGGCGCGGTGCCGGTCAGGCAATGCGTGGGCATTTTGCAGCGCGCGGCCTATGACGGCTGGCTGTCTGTGGAGTTTGAGGGCGCCGAGGAGGTGCTGCCCGCGCTGACGAGCGCGCGCAAATTCCTGGCCGGCCTGGGGCTGTAGCCACAGGCAAAAACAGAGCCGTGCGCTTGCGTGGGCATGACTTTCGTCTGATTCTTTTATAAAACCCATCCTTTCAGGGGACGGGTTTTTGCATGCCAAAGGATATTTAACCTGCATATTCTTCCATCAGCCGCGCGATGATCCGGATGTCCGCCGGGCAAAAGTCATATCGGCCCAGCTCCCCCGGGCGCACCCAACGCAGGGCGGCATGCTCCAGCATCCGGGGCCGGCCCCGCGCGATGCGCGCGTGGTAGAGGCTCAGCCGCACGGTCACGTCCGGGTAGGCGTGAACCTGGCACATGTACAAATCCCCCACCGCCAGGGTGACGGCCAGCTCCTCCTCACACTCGCGCATCAGCGCCTGGGCGTGGCTCTCCCCCGCATCCACCTTGCCGCCGGGAAACTCCCACAGCAGGCCGCGGGCCTTGTGCGCCGGGCGCTGGCAGATCAGCAGCCTGCCATCCTCCCGGATGAGCGCCGCCACCACCTCGGTGATGCCGCGGCCCAGGGCCATACCGCCTAATCCTTCCATCTGATCGCAGTGGGCTGCGCCTTCAGGAAAGCGACCAGCCCGTCCTGGTCCAGGCCCGGGCCCTTGAAGGCCACGGCGACCTGGCCGGACCTGGAATGCAGCAGCAGGTAATTGGAGGTTTCATGGATATGGCTGATGGTTTCGTAGGGCAGCACAACCCGCGCGCCTGATTCCGGGTTGTGCAGTTGCACGCCCTCCGGGCCAAAGCGGGTCTCCAGGCTGCTTTCAGGCACGCCGTTGATCTCCCGCAGGCGCTCCTGGCTCAGCCTGCGCCGGCGGGCTACAAAGCGCCAGGTATACACAAACAAAGCAAGCAGAAGCAGCGCCGGCAGCCATATATGGCTGTATGTCCGCCAATATACCATCAGGGCGGCGGCCGCTACGATGGGCGACATGGCAAAAATCAGGGACAGCTTGTTGCGCCGGCCGAACATCTGCCACCAAGTCTCCCTGTAAAAGGCCTCGTCCAGTTTCCCGCTGCTTTCAAACATGGTGTTTCTTCTTCCCCGCCAGCTCCAGGATCATCGCGTACACCGCCGCGGCGCCATCGGCATTGGGCTCCCGCGCCATGGCGTCGCGCAGGCTGTCCGCCTGATCCAGCAGGTCGGAAAGCCCCCGGGCCAGCGTCTGCGGCGTCATCTTTTCCTGGGGCAGCACCATCGCCAGGCCGCGCTTTCTGAAGTCCTCGGCGTTGAGGATCTGATCCCCCCGGCTGGCGCCTTTGGGATAGGGCACCAGCAGCATGGGCTTCCTCAGCGCCAGGAACTCGCCGATGGCCGTCGCGCCTGCGCGGGAGAGCACCACGTCGCTGGCTGCCAGCACATCGGGCAGCTCCCTGTCAACAAATTCCTTTTGCACATAGCCCGGCGTGCCCTCAAGGGCCGGCGCCAGCTTGCCCTTGCCGCACAGGTGGCACACGTCCATCCTGGGCAGCAAAAAGGGCAGCGCCCCGCGCAGCGCCTCGTTGACCGCCTGGGCGCCCTGGCTGCCGCCCATCATCAGCAGCACCGGCTTGCCGCCGTCAAAGCCCATAAAATCCAGGCCCTTTTTACGGTCGCCTGAAAACAGCTCCGCGCGCATCGGCGTGCCGGTATGCGCTCCCTTTTTGCCAAGCGCTTTGGCGCAGGCCGGGAAGGTGGCCGCCACCCGCCTGGCAAACAGCGCGCTGATGCGGTTGGCCAGGCCCGGGGTCAGGTCGCTCTCATGCGCCAGGACAGGGATCCTCCTCAGCCATGCAGCCGCCACCACCGGCACCGCTACAAAGCCGCCCTTGGAGAACACCACATCCGGCCGCACCTTGCCCAGGATCCGATACGACTGGAAAAAGCCGGCCAGCACCCGGAAGGGATCGGACAGGTTGCGCCAGCTGAAATACCTTCTCAGTTTGCCCGAGGAGATCTCATGGTAGGAAACCCCGGGCCGGTCCGCCATCATGCCGCGCTCAATGCCCTGCGCGGTGCCGATATAATGGATGTCAAAGCCGTCCTGCTGAAGCCTTGGCATGAGCGCCAGGTGCGGGGTAACGTGCCCGGCGGTGCCGCCGCCGGTGAGGACAATGGTTTTGTCTGTGTTCATCTTGTTTTGTTCTGCCTTTTGATTGGAATAAAAGACGGGGAGACAAGGAGGCAACCGGAAACTTTCTTGAAAGAAAGTTTCCGGACCTTCAAAGAACTTTAATCTTGCGCATCCGCTGTCCGGCCATCCCTGTTGTCCCTTCTCTCCTGCCGCCTGAGCTTGCCGGACTGCAGCATCTGGCTGAAGGCCACAATCAGGAAGACCACCACCAGCATCACCGTGCACAGCGCGTTCACATGCGGCGGCACGCCCACCTTCACGGAGGAATAGATCTTCACCGGCAGGGTGTTGGTCTGGGGACCGTTGACGAAAAAGGAAATGACAAAATCATCCATCGACATGGCGAAGGCCAGCAGGCAGCCCGAGACAACCGCCGGCATCGCGAGGGGCAGGGTGATGGTGGTCAGCACCTTCAGCGGCGTGGCGCCCAGGTCGCGCGCGGCCTCCTCCAGCCCCGGGTCCATCGAGGCCAGGCGGCCGCGCACCGTGATGAAGATATAGGGCACGCAAAAGGCCACATGGGACAGCACCAGGCTGAGCATTCCGAAAGGGATGCCGAACAGGGTCAGCAGCACCATCAGCGCGATGCCCAGGATGATCTCCGGGATCATGATGGGCAGCACCGCGATCTGCTCCCCCAGGGTCAGCGCCAGATTGCCCACCCGTCCCAGGATGCTCCGGCGCACCGGGCGGCGCACCAGGCCGATCGCGCCCAGGCTGCCCAGGAGCGCGGAGAGAGCAACGCTCCACAGCGCCACCATCAGCGAGGTGCGCAGCGGCTGGCCATAGCCGGTGGCAGGGTCGAACAGCGCCCGGTACCACTGCAGTGAAAAACCCTCAAAATGGAAATTGGCCGTGCGGCCCGGGTTGCCGTTGAAGGAAAACAGCACCACCACCAGAATCGGCAGATACAGCAGCACAAGCACCAGCGCCATGTACACACCGGCCCAGGCAGAATTCTTTTTCATGGCACCTCCTTGTGATGAACGGTCAAAACACCATGTTCTCCGCCCGGCCGCCCATGCGCCGGTAGATCAGGATCACCATCCCCGTCAGCGCCAGCAGCACGACGGACAGCGTGGCCGCGAAAGGCAGATCGCGGCTTTTGAGCAGCTCGTTGTGCACCATGTTGCCCCAGAGCATGGTATTGGAGCCGCCCAGGATGTCCGACAGGAAGAACAGCCCAATGGAGGGGATGAAGGTAAGCACCAAGCCGGCCAGCACGCCCGGCAGGGTCATGGGCAGGGTGACGGTAAAAAAGGCGCGCGCGGGGCTGGCGCCCAGGTCGCGCGAGGCCTCGACCATGGCCCAGTCCATGCGCTCCACAGCCGAGTAGACCGGCAGCACCATGAAGGGGATCATCGCATAGACCATGCCCACCTGCACGGCAAACTCGGTATACAGCAGCTTGAGCGGCCTGGAAATCAGCCCGATGGCCATGAGCGTGGCGTTGATGGGCCCGTTGGCCGCGAAGAGGATCTTCCAGCCATAGATGCGGATGAGCGCGTTTGTCCAAAAGGGCACGATCAGCAGCAGCATGATCCAGGTGCGCGCCCTGGCGCTGGCCTTGGCCATGAAATAGGCAAAAGGATAGCCCAGCAGCAGGCAAAACAGCGCGGTAAAAAACGCCAGGCGCAGGGACTGCAGCAGGGAACGCAGGTACAGGGGGCTGGCGATGCGGGCGAAATTGTCCAGCGTGTAGGGCGCGCCGGCGGAAAAGTCCTCGCCGCGGGTCATCAGCGACAGGCCGATGACATACAGCAGGCTCAGCCCGACAAATACCGCCGCATAGGCGATCATCGGAAAGGCCAGCGCTTCGCGCGAGCGCTGGAACCTGCCGGTCACTCCATCCGGTTTCACTGGTTCTCCTCCCGGTCGTCACGCACGATCACGCCTGTGGTCTGCTGCCACCAGACGCTGACCTGGCTGCCCTTGTCGGGCACCTGCTCGCCCTCGGTGGTGCTGCGCACATGCAGGACCTGCCCGTCAGGCAGCCTGACCAGGCTGGTGCGCTCGCTGCCGGCATACTGGCTCTCCAGCAGCTCGCCCGTGACGCGGCAGGGCGTGTTGACCGGCTGGGCAGCCAAGCGCAGCCGCTCCGCGCGCAGGGAAATCAGCAGCTGTTCCCCGGGGGTGATCCAGTCCTCGCAGGCGCAGGGCACTTCAAAGCCGGAGATGTCCAGCAGGACCTCATCATCCTTCACGGCACTGGCAGTGGCGCTGATCAGGTTGGTCTCGCCGATAAAGCTGGCCGCAAACGCGGTCCGCGGCTGCTCATACAGGCCCTTGGGCGTGTCCAGCTGCACAAACCTGCCATCGCGCATGAGCGCGATGCGGTCGGACATGGTCATCGCCTCCTCCTGGTCATGGGTGATATATATGAAAGTAATGCCCAGCTGGCGCTGCATGCGCTTGAGCTCCTGCTGCATCTGACGGCGCAGCTGCAGGTCCAGCGCCCCCAGGGGCTCATCCAGCAGGAGCAGCTTGGGGGAGAGGATCAGGGAGCGCGCAATGGCTACGCGCTGACGCTGACCGCCGGAGAGCTGGGAGGGCAGGCGCCTGCCAAAGCCCTCCAGCTGCACCATCTCCAGCATCTGAGGCACCTTTTCGTCAATCTCCGCCCTGGACGCGCCGCGCATGCGCAGGCCATAGGCGATGTTCTTCCAGACATTCATGTGCGGAAACAGCGCGTAGTTCTGGAAGACCGTGTTAACCTCGCGTTTCTCGGGCGCCAGGCGCGTGATGTCCTCGCTGTCCAGAAAGACACGGCCGGCAGTGGGCATCTCCAGCCCCGCGATGATGCGCAGCGTGGTGGTCTTCCCGCAGCCGGAAGGCCCCAGCAGGGTGATAAACTCACCCTCGTATACATCCAGGTCCAGGCCGCTGACGGCCTCCTGGGTATCAAACGTTTTGCGCAGGCCCCTCAGGGACAGCAGCACCTTGTTCTGCGGCATCAAGTTCCTCCCGCATGACACCGTCCGTCACCGGCTTCATTCAGCCGGGATGTTGGCGGTCTGTCACGCTTTCTCACAAATCAATCAGGCTTTGATACGGGCTTTGTCAATGGGCGGCGGCTGGTTGAAGCCCACGGTGCGCGCCACCACATACAGCGGGCGGCCCTTGACCTCCTCATACACGCGGGCCAGGTAAGCGCCCAGGATGCCCAGGGAAACCAGCACGCTGCCGATCCCCAGGACCAGCAAAAAAGGCACCAGCAGCGCGGCATTGCTCCAGCCCAGCAAATGGCGCACCAGCAGCTTGACCACCATCCCGACAGCCACGGCCAGCCAGATCAGCCCGCACCACAGCGGCCACAGCAGCGGTTTTTCAGAAAAACTGAGGATGCCGTTCGCCGCCAGCCTGAGCATTTTTTTGAGCGGATAGTGGGTCTGCCCGGCAAAGCGCGCGTCGCGGTCATAGGGCAGCGCCTCCTGACGGAAGCCCGCCCAGGAAAACATGCCCCGCAGATAGCGCGCATGCTCGGGCATGGAGGTGACAACATCCACAACAGCGCGGTCAGCCAGGCGGAAATCCCCCGTGTCCTCCGGAAAGGCGTCGCCGGCCAGCCGGCGCAACACACGATAGTACCACCTGGCGGTCAGCTCCTTGAAGCGGCTTTCGCCCGCGCGCTTCCTGCGCTGGCCATACACCACCTGCGCGCCGGCCTTCCAGCGCGCGGCCATTTCCGGGATCAGCTCCGGCGGGTCCTGCAGGTCGGCGTCGATGATGACCACCGCCTGGCCGGCGGCATAATCCAGCCCGGCTGACACCGCCATCTGGTGTCCGGCGTTGCGGGCAAAATGAATGACGCGCACCCGGGCGTCCCTTGCGGCAAGGTCATCCAGCATCGCGGGGGTTTTGTCCCGGCTGCCGTCGTTGATATAGATGATCTCATAGGGCTCATCCATGCCCTGCATGGCAGCGCTCAGCCGGGCGTGGGTCTGCAGCAGGCAGTCTTCCTCATTGTAGCAGGGAACAACGACGGAATACACCGGGTTCATGGATACCCTCCCTTCAGCACGGGCAGATCAGCCTTGCGCGCGGACTGCCTCACAGCATCTTGATGAGCATGTTGCGCTGCTGGTCCATCTCAAGCGCCAGCACCTTTTCCTTCTCCAGCGCCTTGAGCAGGTCCGAAAAGCGCTTGAAGCCCACGGACTTTTCCTGGAAACCGGGATAGAGGCTCTGGATGTCGGCCTTGAGGATGCTGGGGTTGATGCGCTCAAAGCCGTCATCCTTGTAATGCTTGAGCTGCTCACGGAAGGCCTCAACCCAGTTGTCCGTGGTCAGCTCCCTGTTCTTCCCGGCGGCGCCATCCTCCGCAGCCAGGGAGACCATGACATTATAATTGTCCGAACGCACCTTGATGGTGCCATACTGCTGGGACAGGCGGGTGAGCAGCTTAAAAAAGGTGCTGGCGCCATAGTTGCGCTCGTTGAAATCCGGGCGCAGGCGCAGCAGGATGCCCTTGAGCTCGCTGGCGAAGACTTCCTCCTCATTGTGGTCGTCCAGGATGGACTCCACCAGCTTGAGCAGGTCGCTGTCATCGCCGGCAGCATTGTCAACCTTCTTGGCCTTTTGCGGCTGGCGGCGGGGCGACACGGACTCCAGAAACTGAAACTCGTTGCAGGCGTTGATAAAGATGGTGCTGGCCACCTCGGAACGCGAGATGCCCAGCACAAACTTGCCCATGGATTTGAGTTTGCCCACCAGCGGCGTATAGTCGCTGTCGCCTGAAACAATGCAGAAGCTGTCGATCAGCGGATTGGTATAGGCAATCTCCATGGCGTCCAGCACCAGCAGAATGTCCGCGTTGTTCTTTTGCGCCACGCCGTGGCGCAGGGAGGGGACAACCGTAAAGGTGTTGGATAGCAGCAGCTCCTTGAGCCCGCCGAATTTTTCTGTGTAGCCGTAAACCTTGCCGATCAGGATGTCGCCCCTGATCTTGACCTTCTCAAGGATGCTGTTGAGGGTCTCAGCCTTGCCGCCGGCATTCTCCAGGTCGACAAAGACCGCGAAACGTGATGTACTCAATGGTATGACTCCTTACTCTTTTCACGCGCCGCCAGGCGTCAACTCCCTTCAGGCGCCATGAATTAGTATAGCATAAGCCACGGGGCAATGGAAGAAATTGCTCCTGCCGAACGTTGTATGTCCGCAGGCAAGGCTGCGATTGACACGGTAAATGGTCTGTAATAAAATTGTAATAACATGAGGAACGTTGAGGAGGCAGGTTCATGAACACAAGCCACACATACACCGTCCGCCGCGCGGCCGCAGCGCTGCTGGCCATGATGGTACTGCTGTCCCTGTCCGGCGGTCTGGCCATGGGCATGGGCACGCCCCAGCAGCAGGCCGTCAGCATCACGCTTCACTATATGCTTGACGGCGCGGCCATGACCCAGCCGGCAGAGCCCCTGCCCTACCCCGGTTATGAGAGCTCTTTCTGGCTGTACATCGGCCCGGAAGCACAGGCTGATCCCAACGCCACGCTGGATGTCAGCGATGTGTCGGGCCGGTTCCAGTATGGTTTTTCCCTCCAGCCCGGCACGCCTGCCAGCACGCTGTATCAATATAACGCGGACGGCGCGCTGAGCGGCCAGTACCTGCCCTTTTATCCCCTGGGCTCCAACAGTGAAACGCTGAATGAGTATGAATACCGGCTGTACATCAGCCTGAGCGCGCCGGTGTATCAACCGCCGGAAACGCCCGTCCAGCCCGTGGACATCACCGTCTATTACCGCGACAAGCAGGGCAACCAGGTGGCGGATACCCAGGTGATCAAGCTGGGCGCGGGCAGCCATTCGCTTGTCCCCTCACCGGTCAACCTGCTGCCCGGGCACGAACTGATCGGCCCGCAAAGCGGGCAGGTTGAGGTTGGTCCGGACGGCGCCAGTCCTGAGGAGCTTGTGTTCATCTATCGGCTGATCTCCCCGATCTCCCGGCAAGTGGACGTGGTGATCAGCTATGTGGATGAAGCCGGACAGCGCGTGGCAAGCGACACTGTCTTTACCGCGGGCGAGGGCAAGCACAGCGTGCCTGCGGCGCCAACAAACCTCAAGGAGGGCTACGCCCTGATGCCCGGCGAGGATGCCGCCAAGTATGTGACCATCACCCAGAACACCGCCACGCCCGCAAGCCTGCAATTTGTATACCGCATGGCCGAGTCAGCCACCGCCACGCCGACGTATGAATACGACTTCAAAAAGTTCCGCTGGGGGGATTCTCAGGACCAGGTACGTCTGATCGAAGGCGAACCTTTTCTGGCAAATCGAATCCCGGAGCAAAACACCGACTACATTGCCTACAGAACCAGGGCAGTGGGATTGGACATGATACTGGCGTACTATTTCAATGAAGACAGACTGTATCAGGTTCGCTACATCCTGGATGAGAAACACTCCAATGAGGACCTGTATATTGATGACTATACCATCTTCAGGACAGCGATGACCAAGAAATACGGAAAACCTCTGCTGGACCTGGAGAAGTGGCAGGATGATTCCAAAAAAGATTACTATATCAACAAAAAAGGGGACGCGCTGTCCTATGGATATCTGTCCTATCTCACCCGGTACTTAACCGACAGGACTTTTATTCTCATGAAGATGGATGCGGACAACTATGAGGTTTCCATGACCATTAACTACACCAGCAAGGACATCTCTCCCGGTGAACCGGATTATTCTGACGATATTTAGTATAGTATCCCATTATTGCATTAAATAAAAGGCCCGCCGTACAGGCAAAGCGTACGGCGGGTCTGATGATATAGGCAGTCAGTGGTTTTACCGCCCCTTATGATACAGCCTGCGACTCTGGTACACCGGGTCGCAGGTCAGGTTGACGCCCAGGCGTCGGAAAATGTTTTCATCCACCTCAGACAAAATCACGGAGGTGTGCACCTCGCAGCCCTTGAGCTGTGGCAGCTGCGACAGCGCCAGCGTGGCCTTTTCGCTGGTAGCCGCGGTGATGGACAGGGCGACCAGCACCTCATCGGTGTGCAGGCGCGGGTTCGAGTTGCCCAGGTAGTTGAGCTTTAAATCCTGAATCGGTCCGATAACCTCGGGAGGGATCAGTTTTTCATTGCGGGGAATGTTTGCCATCGCCTTGAGACAGTTGAGCAGCAGCGCGCTGGAGGCGCCCAGCAGGCTGGAGGTCTTGCCCGTGATCAGGTCCCCGTTCGGCAGCTGGGCCGCGGCGGCCGGGGCGCCGGTGGAGTCGGCGCGCTTGCGGGCGGCCGCGATGACCGGGCGGTTGTCGTCGCTCAGGTTGAGCTGCTGCATGAGCATGCGCAGCTTGATCACCTCCTCCTCCTCCGCATGGCCGCGGCGCTGCTCGACCAGCGTGTTGTAGAGCCTGCGGATGACCTCCTGCCTGGCGGCCTCCTCCACCAGCGGCAGGTCGGTGATGCTGTTGCCCACCATGTTGACGCCCATGTCCGTGGGTGACTGGTAGGGCATCTCCCCCCAGATGCGCTCAAGGATGGCGCGCAGGATGGGAAAGACCTCGATGTCACGGTTGTAGTTGACCGCCTGGACGCCATAGGCCTCCAGGTGGAAGGGATCGATCATGTTGACATCGCCCAGGTCCACGGTGGCAGCCTCATAGGCTACGTTGACCGGGTGGCGCAGCGGCAGGTTCCAGATGGGGAAGGTCTCAAACTTGGCATACCCGGATTTGACGCCGCGCTGCATGTCCTGATACAGCTGAGACATGCATACGGCCAGCTTGCCGCTGCCCGGGCCGGGCGCGGTCACCAGCACCAGGGGGCGGGTGGTGGCGATGTAGTCATTTTTGCCATAGCCTTTCTCGGACACCACCAGGGCAATGTCGGACGGGTAGCCCGGAATCGGGTAGTGCAGAGACACCTTGACGCCCAGGCTGCGCAGGCGCCTGCGGAAGGCGATAGCCTGATGCTGGCCGCCCCACTGGGTGATGACCACGTTTTCCACCAGCATGTCCGCCGCGCGGAAGGCGTCGATCAGCCGCAGGACTTCCTGGTTGTAGGTGATGTCCAAGTCCCCGCGCTTTTTATTCTTTTCGATATCGTCCGCGCTGATGATGATGACGATCTCCGCCTGCTCGCGCAGCTGCGCCAGCATTTTTATCTTGCTGTCCGGCCTGAATCCCGGCAGGACGCGCGCAGCATGGTTGTCGTCAAACAGCTTGCCGCCCAGCTCCAGATACAGCTTTCCGCCAAAGCGGGCCACCCGCTCACGGATGCTTTCGGACTGGGTTTTGGTGTACAGTTCATGATCAAAGCCTGTACGCATGCCCCCTCCTTGACACAAAAGCACAAGGGCCTCTGCCCTTGAAGATTCATGACTTTCCCTAATAATATGCGATATAAAGCAAGATTGCAATGTGTAAAGGGGGCAGAATTTACTCCGGCATGCGGGATGAACGGCCAAAGTACAAGGGAACCCGTTTGCTTGAGGCGACACAGCGCCGGGCGGGCATCCGCCCCCGGGGGCATGCGGGCAAACCCGCTCCCTGATATTGTCAGATTGGAATAAAATGAAAACGCGTTTTCATCCCCTATTTGTGTCGCTCTGTGCGACATGAATTTTAGTATCAATCCGAACGCACAGCAACAGGCCCCGCGGATTTGCGGGGCCTTGCTGCCTGGAACGATCAATTATCTGGCGTTGGCAGCGGCCTTCTCCAGAGCGGCCAGGTAGTCGCCCACGGTCACGGTGACGGAGGCCTTGAGATCCTCCACATCCGGAACCTGGGTGTGGCTGGCGTCACGCTCGTACACGGGCATGGCCAGCAGCTCTTCAACAGTCTTGCCAACGGCGTACTCGGCGAAAGCGGCGATCTGCTCAAACCATTCCTTGCCAATGGCGCTGGCCTTGCGCATGCCATAGGCCTCGCCCTTCTCCAGCTTGGTCAGGAGCTGCTCGGGCAGGTTAACCGGCTTGCCTTCCGCGGAAAACTGGATCTTGGTCTGCTGCACGTCCCAGGTGACCGACTTGATCTTGCCCTCGGCATCCAGGACCAGGCTGCACACGGTGGTGTTGACCTGCGCGGCGCCGGCCTTCTCGGCGGTGGCGTCAGCCACAGAGCCGATGGAGGTCACCATGCCCAGGCCATACTTGTCCTGCTGGAGGCTTATGGCATCTAGGCGGTCAACTGCAACCGTTGTAGCGGCAGCGGCTTCCAGCTCAGCCTTGATGGTTTCAAGCTCACCCACCTTAGTCTCGGCTGCTGTCTTGGCAGTCTCAAGCTTGCTTACTTTAGCCTCAAGCGCTGCCTTGGCAGTCTCAAGATCAACTACCTTAGCCTCGGCTGCTGTCTTGGCGGTCTCAGCCGCGCTCAGCTTGGTCTCCAGATCAGCCTTGGCGGTTTCAAGCTCGGCCTTCGCGGTTTCCAGCTCGCCCGCCTTGGCCTCGGCTGCTGACTTGGCGGTCTCAGCCGCGCTCAGCTTGGTCTCCAGATCAGCCTTGGCGGTCTCAAGCTCGGCCTTCGCGGTTTCCAGCTCGCCCGCCTTGGCCTCGGCTGCTGTCTTGGCGGTCTCAGCCGCGCCCAGCTTGGTCTCCAGATCGGCCTTCGCGGTTTCCAGTTCGCCCGCCTTGGCCTCGGCTGCTGTCTTGGCAGTCTCAAGCTCGCCTGCCTTGGTCTCGGCTGCTGTCTTGGCGGTCTCAGCCGCGCCCAGCTTGGTCTCCAGATCAGCCTTCGCGGTTTCCAGTTCGCCCGCCTTGGCCTCGGCTGCTGCCTTGGCGGTCTCAGCCGCGCCCAGCTTGGTCTCCAGATCAGCCTTGGCGGTCTCAAGCTCGGCTTTCGCGGTTTCCAGTTCGCCCGCCTTGGCTTCGGCTGCTGCCTTTGCGGCCTCAGCCGCGCCCAGCTTGGTCTCCAGATCAGCCTTGGCGGCTTCCAAACCGCTTACCTTGACTTCCAGAACAGTATTGGTGGTCGTAAGATCGGATACTATGTCCTCGGCTGATGCCTTTTCAGTCTCAGCCATGCTCAGATTGGTCATCAGCTCAGCCTTGGCGGTCTCAAGCTCTCCCACCTTGGTCTCAAGCTCAGCCTTCGCGGTTTCAGCTGCGTTCAGCTTGGTCTCCAGTTCGGCCTTCGCGGTCTCAAGCTCGCTCAGCTTGGTCTCCAGCTCAGCCTTGGCAGTCTCGGTCCCGCCCGCCTTGGTCTCCAGCTCAGCCTTGGCGGTCTCAAGCTCGCCTACCTTGGTCTCCAGCTCGTTCTTCGCGGTCTCAAGCTCGCCTACCTTGGTCTCAAGCTTGGCCTTAGCAGATTCAACACTGGCAAGCTCTTTGTTCACCGTGTTGTTGCGGTTTACCAGCACGCCAATGCCCACAGCAGCGGCCAATACCACAATGGCCAACAGGATACTTAGTTTTTTCATCGTTTTTCCTCCATACTTTTTATGCCTCAGCCCAGCAGCTCCCTGAGCTCCGCCTCATCAAAGCCGGCCATCACCTTGTTGTCACAGCGGATGATGGGCGAGCGCAGCAGGCGCGGGTTGTCCAGCACATAGTCGATAATGTTCTGGGTTGAATCAGTGTACGCAACAGGGTGTGATTTTACCTTGGTGTCCGTAAGGTCCAGCATCCCGCGGGCGGACAGGCCGCGAACAAACAGCTCCACCTCCCTCTTTCCCAAACGGTGTTTTGACAAGTCAACCAACTGGTAGGGAATGCGCCGCTCCTTTAAATAGCGCTCCGCCTTTTGTGTATCAAAATTGCGTTTGTGCCAATAAATCTGAATGTTCATGCCTCTGAAACTTCAGCCTGTTCAAGAAAGGGCAGCGCCAGGCGGTTTTGTCCATCCTCCCACAGCCGCTCCAGGCGGTAGAAGGCGCGCGTGTCCTGCCTGAAAATATGCACAATCACGCTTGCGTAATCCATCACGATCCAGGTTCCATCGTTCTTGCCTTCCACACGGCGGGGTTCAATCCCCTGCTGTGCCAGATGCTCATCCAGGTGTTCACAAAGCGCGCGCGCCTGAATTGCATTGTGCGCGCTGACGATGACCAGGTAGTCCGCCAGCACGGTCAGATGCGCGATCCTCAGCGCGACAAGGTCCTGCGCTTTCTTGTCATAAAGCAGTTTGGCAATCGTCGAAACCAGGTTCTCTTCTGCCATGATAAATCCCCTTTCTTTTATATATTGACCACAGCCGCTCACGGCTGTCAATATGCCAAATCCTCCTTCACCGGATGCCTGAGCCGCGCGCGCAAATCCGCGATGCCCATCAGCGACAGCGGGCTTTCTGACAGCCCCTTTGTTTTGACAAATTTCTGCGTGCCTGTCAGGGAGGTCAGCGCGGCCAGGCGCAAATCCTCCTGTGCCTGCTCGCGTATCAGCCCCAGCCCGGGGTATTTGCGGGAAGGCTCGATCGCATCCGCCACAAAAATTACCAGCTCCAGCGCGTTCATGCCTGCGCGCCCGGTGGTATGGTAGCGGATGGCATTAAGGATGTGCGCGTCAGAGATATGGTACCGCATACGCGCGATCTGCGCGCCCACCGGCCCATGCAGGAGGGCATTGCTGCCCATGGTCTGCGCGTCACAGGGCAAACGCGCCTGGCGCGCGATAAACTGCAGCCGGCCCAGCTCCATGTTTTTCGCGCAATCGTGCAGGATGCCGGCCACGCCTGCCTTTTGCATGGGCAGGCCGTGCAATCGCGCCAGGCGGACCGCTGTGTGGCGCACTCCCTGGGAATGCAGCAGGCGGGATGGCGATACCGCCTGGCGCACCATGCGCTCATAATCCGGCTGGTACAAGCCGTTGGATGCGATGTATTCGGCCACCTGCGGCAGAAGCCTGCCCGGGGCGTCCGACAGCAGGCGCAGCTGCGCGCGGATCTGTCCGGAGGACATCGTCACCTGCGCCGCGGGAATCAGCCTTACATGCGCGCCATGGTCACGCAGGTCCTCACACAGCGCGGGGGTATCATAGCCCGCGCGCGGATAGGCGGCGAAACTGCACATCGTCATCAGCCGCGCGGCGTCCTTCCAGCCGGGAATATCCCGCAGCTTGTCCGCGCCGATGATATAAAACAGTTCAGCGTCCGGGTAACGCTGCCGCAGCTCCCCCACCGTGTCCACCGCGTAGCGCGGCTTCGGCTGAAGATCAATCTCGCTTAATTCAAGCCCCGGATGCCCGGCGATGGTCAGGCGGATCATCTCGCAGCGCTGCGCCGCGGACGCATCCGCCTGGCGGATCAGCGGCTTGCCAAAAGGCGCAAAGAATACCTTGTCCAGCTGCAGCGCCTGCAGACAAACCTGCGCTGCCCGCAGATGCCCGATGTGCACAGGATCAAAGGTTCCGCTGAAGATACCAATCCGGCGCACGGCATGCTCCTTGGCTTTTACTTGCATCTTTATTATACACACATCCCGGCAAATGGCAAAGCCTACCGCGTCTTTCCATACCGGGCGCGGTCAACAAAGGCTTGCCCGGGCGATTGATCAGCCCCGTGTAAAATTTTTGCTTCTGACAGCGGATCGTGCCGGCCAGGCGCGTGTGCGCCGGCGGGCAATGGCAGACGGCTCGTCACGGCGGTAGCGGTTGCTGCGCCCGCTGGGCAGGCTGCTGGCAAGTACGACCCGCAGACCGGTGGTGTATCGGGGAACCTGTTTTATCCTGACGCTTTCGCGGTTCATTGTGCGCTCACTTCCTGGCGCTTCTTGCGCCAGGGTTATTATAACATATTTATAGCGCGCTTTGTAAAACAATTGTAATATTTGCTTGAGTATTACGGATCCTGAATGGCTCTCTGCGGGAAAGGATGAGCATCGTCCCTGTCAGACTCCTATCAGCATTAAACTCTGCAAACCTTGCTGTTTCATGGTAAACTAATGCCGGGAGAACACCTGAAAGAAGGTCCAGGGAATGTACACAGAGCGTCCGGAAACCGGGCCGGGCCAAGGCCATGCATCCCGCCTGTTCTCCGGGCAAACGTTCCGCCGCCCGGGCCGTCCGGCGGACAGGCGGCGTTATCATACAGGAAAGGTGGCTTGGGATGAAGCTGTTGCTGCTGGCCTGTGATCTGGTCATTACCGCTGTATATGGCCTGCTGTGCTTCCGCCTGTTTCCGGCAAGCCTGGACAGCATCATCATTATATTGCTGTTCTTCCTGGCTGCGCGGGTCGTTGCCCTGTCGATTCATGACGCTTTTTCAGTGCTCAACCTGCTGCTGCTTTATCCCCTCAGGCACTTCCAGCCCTCGCTTTTGATGCTGATGTACCTGCTGTATACCGCTTTGTATTTCTTTTTATTCTTCAGGGAGCAAAAGCAGCAAAACCTGATTGCGGAAAATACCCGCCTGCGCATCGAGACCCAGCAAGCCCGCCATACCCAAAACCTGCAGGTACGCTATGAGAACCAACTGGCCATCAATACCCAGTACAAGGAGCGCCAGCGCATTGCCCAAGACATCCACGATCTGCTGGGGCATGCCATCACCGGCTCTATTTTCCAGTTGGAGGCCGCCCGGCGGATCATGGAGCAAGAGCCCGAGGAAGCAGGGCGCATGGTCGCCAGCGCCACGGATAACCTGCGGGCAGGAATGGAGCAGATCCGGGACGTGGTGCACCGCATGAGGGCCCAGATGCCGGATTTGCACCGCCAGGAGATGGATTTGATAGTGGAGCGCTTCCGCCGGGACAGCGGCATCACCACCCATTACCAGCTGCAAGGGGAAGCGGAGCACATCACGGGGGACATGTGGGCCGTGCTGCACAGCAACCTGGCGGAAGCCCTGTCCAATGTGCTGCGCCATGCCCAGGCCACCCAAGTGGACATCTCCCTGCAGGTGCTGCCGGGTTTTGTGCGCCTTCTGGTACAGGACAACGGCTGCGGCGCCGCCACTCTCAGCGAGGGCATGGGCATTTCAGGAATGCGCGCCCGGGCCGGCGCCCTGGGGGGCAGCCTGATCATCAATGGGGAAAAAGGGATGAGCGTCATCACCCTTCTTCCCCGGGAAGGACAAGAGACATGATTCGTGTTGCCATCGTGGATGACGATGCCCTGATCCGGGAATCCCTGCGCATTTTGCTGGACGGCCGGGAGGGCATCTCCGTGGTTGGACTGGGGGCAAACGGCCTGGACGCCCTGCAACTGTGCCACCAATGCGATGTGCTGCTGCTGGATTTGCGGATGCCCCATAAAAGCGGGCTGGAGGCGCTGCCGGAGGTGCTTTTGCACACGCGGGTCCTCATGCTCACCACCTTTGATGAGGAGCAGGAGATGGTGCAATGCCTGCAAATGGGCGCCCAGGGCTATTTGCTCAAATCCGCCACCCCGGACAGCATTGTTCACGCCATTGTGGAAATCCACCGGGGAAACACGGTGTTTGACACCCAGGCCATGGAGGCTGTTCGGCGCAACCTGTATGCAAGCGGGCAGAAGCTGGCGGAGCTGAGCCAGCGGGAGGAGGACATCGTGTCCCTGATTGCCCAGGGGCACAGCAACCGGCAGATTGCGGAAAAGCTCTTTCTGTCCGAGGGCACGGTAAAAAACCACATCACCGCCATCCTTCAAAAGAGCGGCCTGGAGCACCGTACCCAGATCGCCATCAGCAGGCTGAAGGGGGAGCTATAAAAAACGCTCGCCGACGATAGAGAGCACAGCCATAAACAACCGAATACCCACCCGGGAGAGCCACCACCCGGCCTCGCGGATGAAGCTTCGCTGACTTGTTCAGGCATGGAGCCTGTCCACGCTGTCCGCCTGCCCGTCCTATCTCCGCTTGGCGTTTTTTCATATTTTACAACAATTTTGTCTCGGCTTTACTCAAGAGAAGGGAGTGTTTATCCTTTTTTTGTCAGCTGAAATATAGACATGGAAGGGTTTCCGGCAATGGAATGTGAGGAGCAGATTTTGCAAGCGCCGTACATTGACATGAGATTTGATTTTACATCCTTTTGGTATGGTGTTCATGGATTCGTCTGAATCAATCCGGACCACTGAAGAAAGGAAAAAAACGATGAAAAAACTGCTTTCTCTGCTCCTGGCTTTGACCCTGTGCCTGACCCTGGCAGTCAGCATTTCTGCCCAGGAGGCAACCAAGCCCGCCAAATATGTGTTTTTCTTCATTGGCGACGGCATGGGCGGCCCCCAGATCAGCGCCACCCAGTATTATCTGGGCACCAAAGAAAACCCGGACGCTGCCGTCCCCACCCCCGCCAACCTGTCCTTCACCACTTTCCAAAACGTGGGCTTGATGACCACCTACGACGCCACCTCCTTCTGCCCGGACTCCGCCTCCACTGCTTCCAGCATGGCGGCAGGCCAGAAAACCCTGTCCGGGGTCATCAACTATGATGTAAACAAGGAACACACCTTTAAGCTGGTCACCGAATACGCCAAGGAAGCCGGGATGAAGGTCGGCGTGCTGTCCAGCGTATCCCTGGACCATGCCACCCCCGCAGCCTTCTACGCCAAGGTTCCAAGCCGCAATTCCTATTATGACATCGCCGTTCAGGGCATGACCGGCACCACCCTGGACCTGCTGGCGGGCGGCGGCTTCAAGCAGCCAACCGGCAAAGCGAAGGATCAGAGGGATGTCTACGAAATTGCCAAGGAAAACGGCTTTACTTTCATTAACGACAACGAAGGCATCAGAGCGCTGAGCCCGGAATCCGGTGAAAGAGTGCTGATCCACCTGCCCGACCTGGCCGGCTCTGCCGCCATGCAGTATGAAATTGACCGCCGCCGCCTGGTAGCCGAGGGCGAGGACAGCATCAGCCTGGCCGAGCTCACCCAGTCCGCCATCAACTACCTGATGAACGACAAGGGCTTCTTCATGATGGTGGAAGGCGGCAAGCTGGACTGGTCCTGCCACGCCAACGACGCAGCCACCACCATTTATGAAACCCTGGCCTTCGCGGACGCCGTGGCTGTCGCCAAGGAATTTGCCGAGAAATATCCCGAGGAGACCCTGATCGTGGTCACCGGCGACCACGAGACCGGCGGCATGACCATCGGCTACGCCACCACCTGGTACGACACCTACTTCAACTATCTGGAGGAACAGGACATTTCCTATGAAGATTTTGACAAGCTGGTAGCCGGCATGCAGGAAAGCGGCGCCACTTTTGCCGATGCCCTCAAATCCATCGAAGAGCACTTCGGCCTGGTAGCCCCCGACAGCGAGAACGCCGCGAACGCCCAGCCCGGCCTGGTATTGACCCAGCAGGAAATGGCAGCCCTGGAGGCCGCCTATGGCCTGAGCATGCTGCCAAAGGCGCAGCGGGTGATTGGCAAGCAGGAAGAGCTGCTCTACGGCGGCTATGAGCCCCTGACCATCGCCAGCAACCACATCCTCAACAACAAGGCTGGCATCGCCTACACCTCCTACGCGCACACCGGGCTTCAGCTGCCGGTGTACGCCACGGGCGCCAATGCCTATCTGTTCATGGGCAGCTATGACAACACCAACATCTTCGACAAGTTCATGGCCGCCATGGCCCTGACCCCCGATAGCAATTAAACCTGTCCTTACACACTCCCCTTTCAGCCGGCACCCCGTCCTTCCCCGGGACGGGGTGCTCATACTACTTACTCAGTCAACCTGACGACGACTATGTAATGGGAGCATCAATGAGCAAGCGCAGCAACTGGTTGTTCTGTATCATCATGGGGCTTCTGGCCTATGCCCTGACCTTTTTGCCCAATCCGGTGATTCTCACCTCCGGCCAGGTGCCCAGGGAGCAGGTGATCATCCGCAGCGTGGACAACACCATGTCAGACCCCATTGGCATCGTGCACATCGGGGTACAGCAGGCCCAGGTTGAGGTGTCCTCCGGCCCCCATAAAGGGAAAATCATCCCCGCCTCCAACTATTTAAACGGCGCCCTGGACAAAGACAAACTGTTTAAAGAAGGGGAGCGGGCCATCGCCATGATCCATGAATCCTCCCTCGGTCTGTCCGCCACCCTGGTGGACCATGACCGCCGGGGCATGGAAGCCCTTCTGCTGGGGTTGTACGCCCTGCTGCTGGTGGTGTTCGCCGGGGTGTCCGGAGTGGGCGCCCTGGTCAGCATGGTAGCCACGGCCGTAATCATCTGGAAGGTTTACATTCCCCTGTTGATTTTGGGATATTCGCCGGTATGGACAGCCCTGCTGCTGGTCATGGTGCTGACAGTGATGATCGATTTGCTGGTAGCAGGGCCCAACCGGATGGCGCTGTCCGCCATGATCGGTTCGATGGGAGGCACCCTCATCACCATCTTGCTGGCAGTGATTTTCATCCACCTGTTCAAGCTGGACGGGGGCGGGCTTCCCTACATTGTCCCCCTGCTGTCCCAGTCCGGGATGACCTTTGACATGAACCAGCTGTTTTTGTCCACCGTGTTCATCGCCAACTCCGGCGCGGTGATGGACCTGGCCATGGACATCGCCGCTTCCTCCAGCGAAGTGAAACAGCACGCCCCGAACATCAGCCGCCTGGAGCTGATGAAGGCCGGTTTCAGCGTGGGGCGCACTGTCATCGGCACCATGACCACTACCCTGGTGCTGGCCTATGCGGGCAGCTATTTGTCCATGCTGGTCTACTTCCAGGCTCAGGGAACCCCCCTGATCGACATCCTCAACTACCGCTTTGTGGCCAGTGAAATCATGATTACCCTGGTGGGCTGCTTCGGCCTGGTATCCGTGGCACCTCTCACCGCCCTGGCGGCCAGCTGGCTGTTGACCGGGAAGCCCTCCGGCAAAATCACCAGGAGCGAGCTCCTGCCAGGGCGAACCAGAACAGCTGTAGACCCCCACGAAGCCTGAAACCTGAGCTTCAGTGGATACAAAACAATACCAGCGGCAAGGGATGAATAAACCCCTCTCCCAAGTCATGACTTTGGTCACCCCAAAGCATGACTTTCTTGACTGCCTCCTTCCCGCCGCCTTTGTTACTCTGTGGATGCGATCATGAAAAAGGAGGTATCAGGATGCTGCAAGCCAAGGATCTGATAAAACGATATGACAAAACCCTGGCGGTATCTTCCATCAGCTTTTCAGTGAAGAAAGGCGAGATATTCGGGCTGCTGGGGCCCAATGGCGCCGGGAAAAGCACCACCATCAACATCATCACAGGCCTGATCAGGAAAGACGGGGGCAAGGTGACCATCGACGGCCTGGACCTGGACAGGGAGCTGACCCAGTGCAAACACAAGCTGGGCATCGTTCCCCAGGATCTGGCCATTTATAACGACCTGACAGCCGAACAAAACGTGCGGTTTTTCGGCTCGCTGTATGGCCTGAGGGGCAAGCAGCTGGAGGAGAGCGCCCGGGAGACCCTGAAGCTGGTCGGCTTGTACGACCATCGCCGGCAGCGCGCCAAGACCTTTTCCGGGGGCATGAAGCGCAGGCTCAACATCGCCTGCGGCCTGGTGCACAAACCCCAGCTGCTGATTCTGGATGAACCCACCGTGGGCATTGACCCCCAAAGCCGCAACCACATCCTGGAATCCATTCTGGAGCTCAACCGCCAGGGGATGACCGTCCTGTATACCACCCACTACATGGAGGAAGCGCAGCAGCTGTGCCAGCGCATCGCGATTATGGACTCCGGGCAGATCGTGGCCCAGGGCAGCCTGGCGCAGCTGAAAGCCCTGGTGCAGGAGCATTGGTACATCACCATGTCCCTGCAGGGCACAGTGCCCCTGGAGAAGCTGCGCCTGGTATCCGGCGTGGAGCAGATCGACATCCGCGAGAACAGCTACCGCTTCACCCTGAAAGACAAAAAGAACCAGCTGCGGGATTTGCTGGATTTGCTCATCCACGACCAGGTAGAAATCACCGACATGGCCATTTCGGAGCCGGACCTTGAGGACATCTTCCTGACCCTCACCGGCAAGCGCCTCAGGGATTAGGGAGGCCGCGATGAGAGCATTGCAATTTATTAAAAAAGAGATCCTGCACGCCTTTTCCAGCCCGGAATCCCTGATGCTGATGATCCTGTTTCCCTTCGCCCTCACCCTGGTGCTGGGGTTGGCATTTTCCAGCAGCTTCAGCCGGGTGATCAAGATGCCGGAAACCCGCCTGCCCCTGGTGGCGCAAGGGAGTCTGCAGACCAATCTGTACATCAGCCAGGCAGCCCAGGCAGGCCTGGTGTTTGAGCAGGCCACCCTGGAGGAAGCGCAGCAGCAGCTGGAAGACAGGAAAGCCCCCGGCTATGTGACCCTGGATGGTGACGGGGTGCAGTACCATGCCCGCAGCTTCGGAAACATGGAAAGCCTGCTGCTTAGAACCTATTCCCGGATTTTCGCCCAGCAGGCCAACATGACCGGCCTGGCCTTGAAGGCGGGCAGGCTGGACCTGGCGGTTCCCAAGGCAGGCAACTATATCGCCCATGAAAGCATTGCCCTGGACCGGGAGCCTGATTCCTTTGGCTATTATGGCATCACCATGCTCACCATGATCATGATGTACGGCGCCAGCCAGGCCATGGGGCTCATGGGCCTGGAGCGCAGGGAGCGGACGGACCTTCGCCTGAAAGCCTCTCCTTTTTCCATGACCGGGGTATACCTGGCAAAGTCCGGCATGTCCATCTTCACCCTGCTTGTTCAAGCCTTGATCCTGATGATCATGAACACCCTGGCCTTTGGGGTGGATTACCGCAGCATCCCCCTGGTGCTGCTGATGCTCATCCCCTTTGCCTTTTTCTGCAACGGCCTGGGCATCCTTGCCTATCAGGCTGCTGACAATGAACGGACCGCGAATGGTTTTCTGAACCTGTTGATTGTGGTGCTGGTGTTCCTGGGGGGCGGGTACGTGCCCTTGAGACAGTTTGGCGGACTGATGGAGAAGCTGGCGGACTACTCCCCTGTGGGCATGATCAACCAGGGCATGATTGACTATATCTATACCAATCAATTCTCAGGCATGCTCAGGGCCATGGCGTTCACCGGAAGCCTGGGGGTCGTGATGCTGCTGATTGCCTATATGCTGTACAAAAGAGAGGAGGGCAGCCATCGTGTGGCAGGTGCTTAAAAACAATCTTCGTCAACTGCTTGCCAGCAAAGGTACTTTGGTGGTCGCCCTGATCATGCCCGTGGTATTGTTCGCTGTCAGCCTGGCCGCCTTTGGCACCGGGGACGGGATGTACAGCTGGAATGTGGCCCTGGTGGACCAGGATCACACGGCCCTGTCCCAAAACCTCAGTGAGGTTCTCTCCCAGGACGCCAACCGTGTGAAGGCGCTGGAAGAAGAGGAGATTAATGAGGAGCTGAAAAGCGGCCGCATGGACCTGGCGGTGCTGGTGCCCGCCGGCTTTGAACAAAAGGTATTGTCAGGGGAAGAACCAAGCCTGACCCTGCGCTCCCTCAAGGGGCAGGAGGTGGTGGGAACCGTGTCCGTCGCCCTGAACCTGTACGTGGCAGACCTGCTGCGCATCCGGGACATTCAAGGCTTGACAGACGGCCAGTCTCTGGCGGACAGCTACCGGAACCTGATGCAGGAAGGGATGCAGTACCGGGAGGTGCCAGTATCCGAGCATTCGGGCAGCGCCGGCATGCGCCAGGGGAGCGGCTTCCTGTTTTACGTCCTGTCCATCAGCATGCTCCAGGTAGCCTCCCTGATTTTGAAGGAAAAGCAACTGGGCACCCTGTCCCGGATCCGCCAGGCGCCAGTGGAACGGCTGGAATACATCTTTTCCGTATTCCTGGCCGGTGTGCTGATCCTGCTTGTCAACCTTCTGTCCCTGCACGCGCTGATCACCTACGCCTTCGGCGTCTACACCACCCTGTCCATGTACCTGCTGTGGTTCTACTATGGCCTGGTGTGGCTGTTCATCGGCATTTTCATGGCCCTGATAGTAAACTCCAGCGCAGTACACGGCAGCCTGATCCCCATCTTGACCGTCATCACCTCCATGCTGGGGGGCAGCTACTGGCCCATTTGGCTGATGCCCGAGTTCATGCAGAAGATCGCCCGGATCACCCCCCAGTACTGGGCGAACGACGCCATGGAGATTTTGCAGCAGGGGCAAAGCCTGCTGGGGATCCCCCAGCACCTTTTGGCGCTGACAGGTTTTGCCGCCCTGTTCCTGTCCCTGGGCGTTTTCGCGCTGCGGCGCAGCCGGGCAAACCAGACCTTTGTATAGCGTTTCTCTCGCAACCCAAAGCAATTGCGCTGTGCGATCTGAAGGATAGCACAGCGCAATTTAGCAGTGACAGCGAGACCATCTCACGGCTTCTACAGATAAAAGCATTGTCAGAAGAACCATCTCCTACAACGCCAATGGGATGTCTGCGTGATTGCAGGCATCCCATTGCATCTGTAACACCATGTTGCGGACGGTTTGATCAGACCATCTCGATTATCACGCGCTCGGACGCGTCGCCGCGGCGGGGCCCCAGCTTATAAATGCGGGTGTAGCCGCCGGCGCAGTTTTTTTCCTCGTTGCGCTTGCGGTACTTGGGGCCGTACTCGCGGAAAAGCTTCTCCACCACAGGATGCTTATTGTCCTTGGTGCGCTCGCGGTACTCCGTGCGCGACTCATCATCCTTACGGAGCTCCTTGAGGTTATACAGGTAGGCCATCATCAGACGGCGCGCGTGCAGCTTGCTCGCGGCGTCGTTGACCACATCGATGGTGACGATCTGTCCCTTGTCGTTGTGATACTGCTTGGTGGCATTCACAGTTTTGTCGTATTCGCGGATCGCCAGGGTGACCATTTTCTCGGCCACGCGGCGAACTTCCTTGGCGCGGGCCAGGCTGGTCTCGATGCGGCCATGCCACAAAAGGCTGGTCACTTGGTTGCGGATGAGCGCCTTGCGCTTGTCAGCTGTCAGGCCAAGCTTGCGTTGCTGTGCCATGTCGGGTATTCCTCCTTAGGCCACTGGGGCTAATGCTTATTCGTCGTTGGAGCGCAGCGCGAGGCCCAGCAGAGCCAGCTTTTGCTCGACTTCTTCCAGGCTCTTCTTGCCCAGGTTGCGTACCTTCATCATGTCTTCCTGGTTTTTTTGAACCAGCTCGGCCACGGTGTTGATGCCTGCGCGCTTGAGGCAGTTGAAAGCGCGTACGGACAGATCCAACTCGTCAATGGTCAGCTCAGCGACCTTGCCGGTCAAACCGGTCTCCGTCTCCTCCTCGTGGTGGATGACAGGCTGGTCGGTCAGACGGGTAAAAATGCCAAGCTGATTGACCAGAATCTTGGCGGCCATGCCAATGGCTTCCTCCGGCGTCACGGCGCCATTGGTCCACACTTCCAGCACCAGCTTGTCATAGTCGGTGATCTGACCCACGCGCGTGTCCTCTACCGTGTAGTTGACCTTGCGCAGCGGGGTGTAGATGGCATCAATGGGGATCATGCCGATGACCTTTTGCTCCGCGGGCTTGGAACGCTCCGCGGATACATAGCCGTAGCCGCGCTCGATGTTCAGCGTCATGTGCAGCTTGGTGCCCTCGGACAGGGTGGCGATGTGCAGGTCCGGGTTGACCACCTCGACCTCGCTGTCCACGCGGATATCCGCCGCCGTGACCACGCCGGGGCCCTCGGCGATGATTTCCACCTGCTTTTCCACATCGGCATGCAGGATCAGGGCCAATTCCTTGAGGTTGAGGATGATCTCTGTGACGTCTTCCTTGACGCCGGGAATGGTGGAAAACTCATGCTGCACGCCATCGATGCGGACGCTGGTGACAGCGGCGCCCGGGAGGTTGCTCAGCAGGCTCCTGCGCAGGGCGTTGCCCAGCGTATGGCCAAAGCCGCGCTCCAGGGGCTCGACGACAAAGCGGCCGTAAAAGTCTTCCTCGCGATAAGCGACGCGCTCGATGCGCGGGCTGACGGATTCGGTAATCACGCTGCTTCCCTCCTGTTCGGTGTCATTCGGTCGATATGGAACAGGTTAACGGGAGTAGTACTCAATGATCATGTTCTCCTGCAGGGCAAAGTCGATGTCGCTGCGCTCGGGCAGGCTGTCCACAGTGGCCTTGAGCTGGTCAAAGTTGACAGTCAGCCACTTGGGCAGGATGCGGGCGCTGCCTTCACGGACCGTTTTGAACAAGTCGATGTCACGGCTGGAAGCGCCGACAGAAACCACATCGCCTTGCTTGACGCGATAGGAGGGAATGTCGACCTTGCGGTCGTTGACCAGGAAATGACCATGGTTGACCAGCTGGCGGGCCTGCGCGCGGGAAGCGGCCAGGCCGGCGCGGTAAACCACGTTGTCCAGCCTGCGCTCAAGCAACTCAAGCAGGTTCTCGCCGGAAACACCCTTCATTTTCAGGGCGCTGAGGTAGGTGCGGTGGAACTGCGTTTCCAGCATGCCGTAAGCGCGGCGGGCCTTTTGCTTTTCACGCAGCTGGGTGCCGTACTCGCTCATCTTGCGCTGGCGGGCCTGGCCGTGCTGGCCGGGCGGCGTGGGGCGCTTTGCCAGGGCGCATTTCTGTGAGAAGCATTTCTCGCCCTTCAGGAAGAGCTTGGTGCCCTCACGACGGCACATGCGGCATACGGAGCCGGTATTTCTTGCCATGTGGGTTTCTCCTTTTTACACTCTTCTGCGCTTAGGCGGGCGGCAGCCATTGTGGGGAATGGGGGTCACGTCCTTGATCATGGTGACCTCCAGGCCTGCCGTCTGCAGGGAACGGATGGCGGCCTCACGCCCGGAACCCGGGCCCTTGACCAGCACATCCACAGTGCGCAGGCCGAACTCGGTCGCGGCCCGGGCAGCGGTCTCCGCTGCCATCTGCGCGGCAAAGGGGGTGGATTTCTTGTTGCCGCGGAAGCCCATCCCGCCGGCGGAAGCCCAAGAAAGCGCGTTGCCCTGGGTGTCCGTGATGGTCACGATGGTGTTGTTGAATGAAGATTGGATGTGCACCACGCCGCGCTCAACGAGCTTTTTCTCGCGGCGCCTGCGCGATACCTTCTTGAGATTGGGTCTTGCCATTCTACTCCTCCATGCCCGATGCGGGCTTCAAATGATGCCCTTACTTGCCAGCCTTCTTCTTGCCGGTCACCTGGCGCTTGGGGCCCTTGCGCGTGCGCGCGTTCTGCTTGGTGTTCTGTCCGCGCACAGGCAGGCTGCGGCGGTGGCGGATCCCGCGGTAGGAACCGATCTCCACCAGGCGCTTGATGTCCAGGCTGATTTCGCGGCGCAGGTCACCTTCCACCTTGACATGATGTTCAATGTACTCGCGCAGCTTGCTGATGTCGTTCTCACTCAAGTCGCGGACACGGGTGTCCGGGTTGATCTCGGTCTCAGCGAGGATCTTTTTGCTGGTGGTCAGGCCGATGCCGAAGATGTAGGTCAGGCCGGCTTCCACGCGCTTGTCTCTGGGCAAATCAACGCCCGCAATACGTGCCATGTGTTGGAAACACCTCCAAATTTACTGCTCTTGCCGGGCAATCCCGGCCATGTATGATGGAGCCGCGCGGTCCTGAAACAGCATTGTCACAGGCAGCCGCCCGCGCAGCGGACCATGCCAAAGAGGAACCCCTCAGCCTTGCCTTTGTTTGTGCTTGGGGTTCTCGCAAATGACCATAATACGGCCTTTGCGCTTGATAATCTTGCATTTCTCGCAGATTGTTTTGACGGATGGACGGACTTTCATGGGGCAAACCTCCTCAGTTGGGCTTAGTTCTTGCTTCGCCAGGTGATGCGGCCGCGTGTCAGATCATAGGGGGACAATTCGATGGTCACCCGGTCCCCGGGGTAGATGCGGATAAAATTCATGCGCATTTTGCCGGAGATGTGTGCCATGATCTTATGCCCGTTGGGCAATTCCACGGAAAACATGGCGTTCGGCAGGGCTTCGACGACCTTGCCTTCGATTTCGATGACGTCACTTTTGGACAAAAACGGCCTCCTTCAGGCGGGGTCGATGAGTGGCGGGTCTTGCAGGGGCTTGAGAAACGCGCGGATCTGCTGATCCGTCAGGGTTTGGGCTTCATAAGCCTCTCGCAGGCCGGGCATTTCATGACCAATGGCCCGCAGGTGCTTGCGGCGTTTTTTCTTGGGCCGGTTTACAGCCCGCAAACCGCCGTCGGCAATCAGTACAAAATCAGCGTCCAACTCATATAGTACCACAAAGATCCTGCCTTTGTCACGCCCTTTGAGAGAAACCGCGGCGATGCCGCTTTTCAGCTCCGGTCTCATCGCCAGCCCCTACGCCCAGGTGTAGCCGGGCAGTGTGAGCACCTCAGGCGGGCCGTCCTCGCGCACGGCGATGGTGTGCTCATAATGCGCGCAGGAGGAGCCGTCCAGGGTCTTGATGGTCCAGCCGTCATCCATCTCCTTCACCTGCCAGGAGCCCAGGGAGATCATCGGCTCAATCGCCAGGGTCATCCCCGCCCGCAGCCGCGCGCCGCGGCCCGGTTCGCCGAAGTTGGGGACGGAGGGATCCTCGTGCATGTTGCGCCCGATGCCGTGGCCGGTCAGGTCACGGACCACGCCGTAGCCCTGGCTTTCCGCCAGGGTCTGCACCGCGTGCCCGATGTCCGAGATGCGGTTGCCGCTGACAGCCTGACGCGCGCCTTCAAAGAAACACTGCTCAGTCACGCGGATCAGCCGTTCAAGCTCCGGGCTGATGATGCCAATGCCCATGGTAAAGGCGCTGTCAGCCTGCCAGCCATCCAGCACCAGACCGCAGTCCACCGACAGGATGCTTCCGGAGCGCAGCACCTGCCGCACGGAGGGGATGCCATGCACCACTTCGTCATCCACGCTGGCGCAGATGCTGGCGGGATATCCCCGGTAATCCAGAAAAGACGGCACGGCGCCGGCGCGGCGGATCAGCTCCTCCGCGTAGGCATCGATCGCCGCGGTGGTTTCGCCCGGGCGGATGACCTCGCGCAGCTTTTGCATGATTTCATACAATAGCTGGCCGGCAGCGCGCATCCTGTCCAGCTGGGCGGCGTTCTTGATAAAGATCATTCCAGATCCAGCACCTTGAGGATGAGCGCGAAATCATGCTCAATGTCGCCTTCGGCAAGCACATTGATCAAAAGGCCGGTTTCGCGGTAATAGGTGATCAGCGGCTCTGTCTGGCGATGGTAGACCTCCAGGCGGTGGCGGATGGTGTCGGGCTGGTCATCCGCGCGGTGGATCAGCTCGCCGCCGCAGGCCGCGCAGGTGGTCGCGCCATCCAGGCGGCGGATGTGATAGGTCGCGCCGCAGTCACGGCAGACGCGCCGGCCGCCCAAGTTGCCCAGGATGATGTCCTCTCCGGCTTCCAGGTCAACCACAGCGTCGATCCGGGCGAAAGCTGCCAGCGCCTCCGCCTGGGGGACGGTACGGGGAAAGCCGTCCAGGATGTAGCCTTTTTCACAGTCCGGCTGCCTGAGGCGCTCGCGGACCATGTCGATGACCACCTGGTCGGGAACCAGCTCGCCCTTGTTCGTATAGGCCTTGGCTGCCAGACCCAGCTGCGTGCCTTGCTTGATGTTGGCGCGCAGCATGTCGCCGGTGGAAATCTGGGGGATGCCAAAACGCTCAGACAGCAGTTTGGCGTGCGTGCCCTTGCCCACTCCGGGCGGGCCCAAGAAAATCAGGTTCATGTGCCGCTCCCCGGGCTTACAGGAAGCCCTTGTAGTTGCGCATCACCAACTGTGCCTCAACCTGACGCATGGTCTCAAGGGAAACGGACACAGCGATGAGCATGGAGGAGGCCGCAAAGGGAATGCGGACGTTCTGCCAGGCGGACAACAGGGTGGGCAGGGTGGCCAGCAAAGCCAGGAAGAGGGCGGCGAACAGCGTCAGGCGCTTGGAAATCCTGGCCAGGTAGGCCACGGTGTTGGGGCCTGAGCGGATGCCGGGGATATTGCCACCCTGCTGCTGGATGTTCTTGGCGATATCCTGAGGGTTGAAGGAAATGGACGCGTAGAAATAGGTGAAAGCCAAAATCAGCAGCGCGGTCACGATCAGGTTGAGCGGCGCGCCCTGGCCCATGTTGGCCTGCCACCACTTGTAGGCGGGGGAATTCACGCCGAACATGGCAATGATGGTGCCGGGGAAGGCCATGAAGGAATACGCGAAGATCAGCGGCAACACGCCCACGGACAGGACCTTCATGGGGATGTGCGTGGACTGGCCGCCGTACATCTTGCGGCCCACGACGCGCTTGGCGTACTGGACCGGGATGCGGCGCTCGCCCAGATCAATAAAGGTAACCACGGTGATCAGCACCAGGGTGGTCACCAGCAGGATCAGGAACCCGGAGATGGTGGTGCCGTAGGGCGTGATGCCCAGCACGTCGGTAAAGGCGGTCAAGAGGCCGGAGAAGATGTTGGAAATGATACCGGCGAAAATCAGCAGCGAAATGCCGTTGCCGATGCCGCGCGCGGTGATGCGCTCGCCAATCCACATGGCCAGCGCGGTGCCGCCCGCCATCACGATGCCGATGGTCAGAAGGCCAAAAAAGGAATCATAGCCGGTCTGCAAAACCGTCAGGCGGGTGACCGGATCGACCTGACCTTTGAGGGCTGAGATAATGCCGATGGCCTGGATGGCCGCAAGAACGATGGTGGAATAGCGGGTGATCTTGTTGATCTTTTCCTTGCCCTCCTCACCGCCTTCCTTTTGCAGGCGCTCCAGCGCCGGGATGGCGATGGTCAGCAGCTGGATAATGATGCTGGCGTTGATGTAGGGCGTAATGCCCATGGCCATGACGGTCATCTGACTGAAGCTGCCGCCGGTCATCATGTTGACCAGGCCCAGCATGTCATACTGCTCGGCCAGCTTCTTGACCACCTCGGCGTTGATGCCGGGAACCGGGATCACACCCACCAGGCGGTAAATCAGCAGCATCATGAAGGTGTACAGGAGCTTTTTCCTAAGATCCGGCACCTTCCAGGCATTGCGGAGCGTTTCCAACATCTCAGACCTCCTCGGCCTTGCCGCCGGCCTGCTCGATCTTTTCCCTGGCCGAGCCGGTGAAGCGGTTGACCTGGACCGTCAGCTTTTTGGTCAATTCGCCGGTCCCCAGGACTTTGACGCCGTCACGCAGGTTGTTGACCAGCCCGGCTGAGCGCAGCGTCTCGATCGTGACGGTGGCGCCGTCATCAAACTGCTCCAGGCTGCCCACGTTGACGATGGCGTATTCCTTGCGGAATACATTTTTAAAGCCGCTTTTGGGGATACGCCGCATCAAAGGCATCTGGCCGCCTTCAAACCCGGGGGCCTTGCCGCCTCCGGAGCGCGCCTTGGCGCCCTTGTGGCCACGGCCGGACGTCTTGCCCAGGCCGCTGCCTATGCCCCGGCCAACGCGCCTGGGCCTGGTCTTTGAACCCGCAAGGGGTTGCAGTTCATGCAATTTCATGAGGATGCCCTCCTATCACTCGTTGATTTCCTCGACTTTGACCATGTGGCGCACGGCAAACACCTGTCCGCGCACAGCATCGCTGTCTTCCTTGACGACGCTCTGGCCGATTTTCTTCAGCCCCAGCGCCTGGATGGTAGCAATCTGGTTCTTCAGCCGGGCGATCGGGGACTTTTCAAGCGTGATCTTCAGTTTCATCTTGTCCCTCCTCAGCCCAGGATCTCTTCGACGGTCTTCCCGCGCAGCTTGGCCACCTGCTCGGGAGAGCGCAGGAGCTTGAGCCCCTCGATGGTTGCCTTGACGGTGTTGATGGGGTTGCTGGTGCCAAAGGACTTGGTGCGGATGTCCTTGACGCCGGCCAGTTCCAGCACGGCGCGCGCGGCGCCGCCGGCGATCACGCCGGTGCCCTCGGGCGCGGGCAGGATGACCACCTTGCCGGTGCCAAAGTAGCCGGTAATCGGATGCGGCACCGTTGTGCCGGCCAGCGGTACGGTAATCAGGTGTTTTTTGGCGTTCTCATTGGCTTTGCGAATGGCCTCGGGAATCTCGGCCGCCTTGCCAATGCCGGCGCCCACGCGCCCCGCGCCGTCGCCAACCACGACCAGCGCCGCGAAGCGGAAGTTGCGCCCGCCCTTGACGGTCTTGGCGACGCGGTTGACGCTGACAAGCTTCTCCTTAAATTCGCTCTGCTCTTCGTGGTCGCGGTCGCGGCGATCTCTGTCTCTGCGTTGCATCTGAAAGTCTCCTTCTTAGAATTTCAGCCCGGCTTCACGGGCGCCGTCTGCCAGGGAGGCGACACGGCCGGTATAGATGTAACCGCTGCGGTCAAAGACCACCTGGGTGATGCCGGCGGCCAGCGCACGCTCGCCCACCAGCTTGCCCACGGCTTTGGAAACGCCCTTCTTGTCAAGCTCGTTCTCCTGGGCCTTGATGCCCTTGTCCATGGTGGAGGCGGCAGCCAGGGTAACGCCGTGCGTGTCATCGATCACCTGGGCGTAGATGGCAGCATTGCTGCGGAAGACGCACAGGCGCGGCCTCTCGGGGGTGCCGGAGACCTTCTTGCGCACACGCGCGTGGCGAATCTGGCGCACTTCATTGCGGTCGCGTTTCTTAAACATATACGGTCACTCCCTTCTTCTTAGTTGCCGGACTTGCCCACCTTGCGGCGGATATGCTCATCCTGATACTTGATGCCCTTGCCCAGATAGGGCTCCGGCGGACGCACGGCACGGATGTCGGCGGCCAGGTTGCCCACGACCTGCTTGTCGATGCCCTTGACCACCACGGTGGTGGCGTTGGGGGTTTCAAAGCTGACGTCCTTGGGCGCGACAAACTCCACGGGGTGGGAGTAGCCTACGTTCAGCGTCAGCTTGTTGCCGTCCACCTGGGCGCGGTAGCCGGTGCCCACCAGCTCCAGCGTCTTGCTGTAGCCCTTGGTCACACCGATGATCATGTTGTTCACCAGCGTGCGGTACAGACCGTGCATCGACTTTTGGGGCTTGGAATCGTTCTTGCGGGTCAGGTGCAGGACGCCTCCGCCCTGCGAAATGCTGATGTCCTTGTTGACATCCTGGGACAGCGTGCCCTTGGGGCCTTTGACGACAACCAGGTTGGACTCATCCACCGTGACCGTCACGCCCTTGGGCACCGAAATCGGAAGCTTTCCGATACGAGACATTCTTTCTTCCTCCTGTGCGCGATTCGGTTACCAGATGTAGGCGAGCACTTCGCCGCCCAGCCTGTCCTGGCGTGCTTTTTTGTCGGTCATCAGGCCTTTTGAGGTGGAGATAATCGCCACGCCCAGGCCGCCCAAAACCCTGGGCAGATCCTGTGAGCCGGCATAGACGCGCAGCCCGGGCTTGGAGATGCGCTTCAGCCCGGCGATCACCGGCTGCTGCTTGTTGTTGACATACTTCAGGGTCAGCTTGAGCTGACCTTGTACGCCATCATCAATCCTGTCATAGGCCTTGATATAGCCCTCTTCCAGCAAAATCCTGGCAATCGCCTGTTTGGCTTTGCTGGCAGGGATGGTGACTGTGTCATGCCTGGCAATCTGCGCGTTGCGGATGCGGGTGAGCATATCGGCAATGGGGTCGTTCACTACCATGGGGGAACCTCCTAACTCCTATAATCCTTACCAGCTGGCCTTGCGCACGCCGGGGATCTGGCCCTTGTGGGCCAACTCCCTGAAGCAGATGCGGCAAACGCCATAACGGCGCAGCACGGCATGCGGGCGACCGCACAGGTTGCAGCGTGTATACGCGCGGGTTGAAAACTTGGGCTTGCGGGATTGCCTTACTCTTAAACTTGTTTTTGCCATAATCAGTCTCCTCCCTTACTGCGCGAACGGCATCCCCAGCAGGGACAGCAGCTCCTTGGCTTCCTCGTCCGTGTGGGCAGTCGTGACAAAAATCATTTCCATACCGCGGATCTTCTCAACCTTGTCATAGTTGATCTCCGGGAAAATCAGCTGCTCGCGCACGCCCAGGGCATAGTTGCCGCGGCCGTCAAACGACCTGGCGGACACGCCGCGAAAGTCGCGCACACGGGGCAGGGCAATGGACACGAGTTTGTCAAAGAACTCTTCCATCCGCCTGCCGCGCAGGGTCACCTTGGCGCCAACGCTCATGCCTTCGCGCAGCTTGAAGTTGGCGACGGACATGCGGGCCTTGGTCACCAGGGGCTTCTGGCCGGCGATCTGGCCAAGCTCTTCCACGGCGTTGTCAAGCGCCTTGGCGTTGTCCTTGCAGTCGCCCAGGCCCATGTTGATGACGATCTTCTCAAGCTTGGGAACCTGCATGGGGTTCTTGTAGCCGAACTTTTGCTGCAAGGCGGGCACAGCCTCGGCCAGGTATCTTTCCTTCAGACGGGTTGCCATGTGGCTGCTCCTCCTTTAGTCAATCTGCTGTCCGCACTTCTTGCAGACGCGAATCTTCGTGCCGTCCGGCTGCACCTTTTTGCCGGCGCGCGACGGTTTGCCGCACTTCTGGCACACCAGCATGACATTGGAAGCGTCAATGGCAGCTTCCTTCCTGATGATGCCGCCGGGCTGCCCCTGGGCGCGGGATTTCTGGTGCTTGGTCACCATCGCCACACCTTCCACCGTGACACGGCCGGTCTTGGGGCTGACAGACAGCACCTTGCCCTTTTGGCCCTTGTCCTTGCCGGAGATGACGATGACTTCATCCTTGGTCTTCACATGTACTTTCATCTGCATTCTCCTTACAGCACTTCGGGAGCCAGCGATACGATCTTCATGTAGTTGCGCTCGCGCAGCTCGCGCGCGACCGGCCCGAAGATGCGTGTGCCGCGGGGCTGCTTCTGGTCGTTGATGATGACGGCGGCGTTGTCGTCAAAGCGGATGTAGGAGCCGTCGGGCCGGCGGTTCTGCTTGACCACGCGGACGATCACAGCACGCACAACTTCGCCTTTCTTGACCTGGCCGCCGGGGGCGGCGGACTTTACGCTGGCGACAATCACATCGCCAATGGAGCCTGAGCGGCGGAAAGATCCGCCCAGCACTCGAATGCACATGATTTCCTTGGCGCCGGAATTGTCGGCCACCTTAAGCCGTGTCTGCGGCTGAATCATACGGGGTTCCTCCTTTTATGCCTGCGCCATGGCGCGTCGTGCCCATGGCAGGGTCTTACTTCGCTTTTTCGATGATCTCAACCAGGCGCCAGCGCTTGTCGCGGGAAAGCGGCCTGGTCTCCATAATCCGCACGGTATCCCCGATACCGCAGGCATTCTCCTCGTCGTGCGCCTTGAACTTCCTGGTGTGGCTGATGATCTTGCCGTACAGCGGATGCTTGTAACGGCTGCGGATGGTCACCACGATGGTCTTGTCCATCTTGTCGCTGGTGACGATGCCCACACGGGTCTTGCGGTTGCCGCGGTTCACAGTGGTCTCGGACATTGGTTCCTGCCTCCTTTCTTATCGGGATTCCAGTTTCTTGGACTGGATCTGTGCCGTCAGCGCGCGGGCGATGTCCCGCTTGACAGCCTGGATTTGCATCGTGTTTTCCAGCTGGCCGGTCGCCAGGCGGAAACGAAGGTTGAACAACTCGCTTTTGAGCTCCGCGATCTTCGCGGTGAGGTCTTCAGGCTTCATGGCCAAAAATTCGCTTACCTTCATCAGTTGTCACCACCGCTCATGTGCTCCATCTGCGCCTTGGAATAGATCTTGGTGCGCAGGGGCAGTTTGGTCGAAGCCAGCCGCAGCGCCTCACGGGCCACGGCTTCCTCAATGCCGCCGACTTCAAACAGCACGCGGCCGGGCTTTACAACGGCCACCCAGTATTCCGGGGAGCCCTTGCCGGAGCCCATGCGGGTCTCGGCAGGCTTTTCAGTCACGGGCTTGTCGGGAAAGATCTTGATCCAGACCTGACCGCCGCGCCTGGTGTAGCGGGTGAGCGCGATACGGGCGGCTTCGATCTGCTGGCTGGTGACCCAACTGGGATCCATCGCCACCAGCCCGTAATCGCCATAGGCGATATAGTTGCCGCGCATGGCCTTGCCCTTCATGCGGCCGCGAAACACCTTGCGGCGTTTGACACGTTTTGGCATCAACATGGTTTACTTGCCTCCTTCAGGGTGCCTGGCGCCCTTGTTCTTTGCCTGGGGCAGCACCTGGCCCTTGTAAATCCACACCTTGACGCCCAGGCGGCCGTAGGTGGTCTTGGCTTCGGCGAAGCCGTAATCGATGTTGGCGCGCAGGGTCTGCAGCGGGATGGAGCCTTCGTGGTAGTGCTCGCTGCGCGCGATGTCCGCGCCGCCCAGGCGGCCGGACACCTGCGCCTTCATGCCTTTGGCGCCCGCGCGCATGGTGCGCTGAATGCTCTGCTTGAGGGCGCGGCGGAAGGAAATGCGCTTCTCCAGCTGCTGGGCAATATTCTCGGCAACAAGCTGGGCATCGGTATCGGGATTCTTGATCTCAATGACGTTGATGGTCACCGGGCGGCCGACCATTTTCTCGACAAAGGCCTTGAGCTCCTCAATGCCCTTGCCGCCGCGGCCGATGATCATGCCGGGCTTGCCGGTAAACAGGTTGATGGTCATGCGCGCGGCGGAGCGCTCAATATCGATGCGGCTGACGCCGGTGGCAAAATACCGCTGCTTCAGGGTTTCGCGGATCTTGTAATCCTCAGCGAGGAAGTTGGCGAAATCCTTCTTTTCTGCGAACCAGCGCGTGCTCCAGTCGAAAATAACACCGACGCGCGCACCATGGGGATTGACTTTCTGACCCATTGCTGAAACCTCCCTTAACGTTTGTCGAGAACGACGCTGAAGTGGCTGGTGCGCAGCAGAAGCTGTGAGGCGCTGCCGCGTGCCTTGGGCATGAAGCGCTTGAGCGTCGGTCCGGGGTTGGCGTAGATTTCAGCGATGTACAGTCCCTCGCGATCCATTTCCAGGTTGTTGACGGCGTTGGCCGCGGCTGACTGAATCAATTTGAACAGCACCGGCGAGGCCGCGTGGGGCGTCAGGCGGAGGATGGCCAGCGCCTCCTCTAAGTCCTTGCCGCGCACCTGGTCAATGATGAGGCGGGCTTTGCGAGGGGAGATGCGGATGTGCTTGACGTGCGCATGGGGGCGCTTCTCGTCGCGGAGCTGATGCAGCTCGCCTTTTTTGTGGGTATTGCTTGCCATTCTGCTCTCTCCTTTCGCTTACTTGCGCTGGGTCTTTTTTTCGCCGGCGTGCCCGCGGAAGGTGCGGGTGGGGGCGAACTCGCCGAGCTTGTGGCCGACCATGTCCTCGGTGACATAGACGGGTACATGCTTGCGGCCGTCATGGACAGCGAAGGTATGGCCGACAAAGTCAGGGAAAATGGTGCTGGCGCGCGACCAGGTCTTCAGAACAGATTTCTTGCCGGATTGGTTAAGCGCTTCGACGCGCTTTAGGAGCCTTTGGTCAACAAAAGGTCCTTTTTTCACTGAACGGCTCATGCTTTGAGGGGCCTCCTTTCATCCTTTGGGGCTTACTTTTCGTTGATGCGCTTGACGATCATGCGGTTGGAGTACTTCTTGCGTTTGCGGGTCTTCAGGCCAAGCGCTGGCTTGCCCCAGGGGGTGACAGGCGCCGGCATGCCGATGGGCGATTTGCCCTCGCCGCCGCCATGCGGGTGGTCAACCGGGTTCATCACAACGCCGCGCACGGAGGGGCGGAAGCCCATGTGGCGTTTGCGGCCGGCCTTGCCGATGCGGATGTTCTCATGGTCGGTATTGCCGACCGTGCCGATGGTGGCCTGGGCGTTCAGCGGCAGCCTGCGGATCTCGCCGCTGGGCAGGCGCACCTGCGCATAGCCGCCTTCCTTGGCCATCAGCTGGGCATACACGCCCGCGGAGCGGACAAGCTGCCCGCCTGCGCCGGGGCGCAGCTCCAGGTTGTGAATCAGCGTGCCCGTGGGGATGGCGCTCAACGGCATCGCGTTGCCCGGCTTGATGTCGGCGCCTTCGCCGGCTACGACCGTGTCGCCCACATTGAGACCGACCGGCGCCAGGATGTACCGCTTTTCGCCGTCCAGGTAGTGCAGCAGGGCGATAAAGGCGGAACGGTTGGGATCGTACTCGATCGCGGCAACCTTGGCGGGCACCTGCAGCTTGTTGCGCTTGAAATCAATGATGCGGTACTTGACTTTGTTGCCGCCCCCACGGTGGCGGACGGTGATCTTGCCCTGCTTGTTGCGGCCCGCATGCTTCTGCTTGCTGACAGTCAGGGCCTTCTCCGGCTTTTTCCTGGTCACTCCCTCAAAGGCGTTGACCGACATAAAGCGGCGCGCGGGCGAGGTTGGTTTATAGACACGAATGGCCATACTGCTCGATCCTCCTTAGATCATGCCTTCGAAGAACTCGATGGGCTTGGAGTCCTCCGTCAGGGTGACATAGGCCTTTTTGACCTCGGGCCGGCGGCCCTGGGTACGGCCTTGCCGCTTGATCTTGCCCAGAACGCGCAGGGTGTTCACGGACTCGATCTTGATGCCCTTGAAGATCTGCTCCAGGGCGTTCTTGATTTCCACCTTGTTGGCGTCCACGGCCACTTCGAAGACGTATTTCTTCTCCCCGATGCCCTGGTAGCCCTTCTCGGTCAGCACCGGGCGGCGGATAATATCGTAAGCGATTTTCATGATGCGTAGACCTCCTGGATGGCCATGACGGCGTCCTTGGTAAGCACCAGCTTGTCCGCGCGCAGGATGTCATAGACATTGATGTTGTCGGCGCAAGCGTTGGTCAGGTTGGGCAGGTTGTTGCCGGCGCGGCGGACAGCCTCGTTGGCCTCCGGCAGCACCAGCAGGCAGGATTTGGTGACGCCCAGGTCAGAGAGCACCTTGGCCATCACGCGGGTCTTGGCCTCCTCAAGCTCCAGCTTGTCCACCACGATCAGGCTGCCGCTGGCCAGCTTGGCGCTGAGCGCTGAGCGCATCGCCAGGCGGCGCACCTTGCGCGGCACCTTGACGACATACTTGCGCGGCTGGGGAGCGAAGACCACGCCGCCATGGCGGAACTGGGGCGCGCGGTTGCTGTGGTGACGGGCCCGGCCGGTGCCCTTCTGGCGGTAGATCTTGCGCCCGCCGCCGCGCACCATGGCGCGGGTCAGCGCGGACTGGGTGCCCTGGCGCCTGGCGGCCAGGATGGAACGGACGACCAGGTGCATGGCGCCTACGTTGGGCTTGATGCCGAAGACTTCCTCATTGAGGCTGATCTCACCGGCTGCCTTGCCCTGCATGGTCACTACGGGAATTGTCGGCATTTTATTTCCTCCTGCCTTAGGCCTTGAGCGCGTCGCGCACAATCAGCAAGCCCTTTTTGGGGCCGGGTACGGCGCCTTTGATGAGCAGGAGGTTGCGCTCCGCGTCAACGCCGATCACTTCAAGGTTTTGCACCGTCACGCGCTCCACGCCGTAATGCCCGGACATCTTCTTGTTCTTGAAGACCTTGGAGGGGGTGGAGTTGGCCGCCATGGCGCCCAGACCGCGGTGGTACTTGGAGCCATGGGACATCGGGCCGCGGCTTTGGTTCCAGCGGTAGATCACGCCGGTGAAGCCATGGCCTTTGCTGGTGCCGGTCACATCGACCTTCTCGCCGGCGTTGAACTGGGACACGCTCAGCGTCTGCCCCACTTCATAGCCGGAGATATCATCCAGGCGGAATTCACGCAGGAAGCGCGCGGGGGCGACGCCTGCCTTTTTGAAATGGCCGGCCTGGGGTTTGTTGACAAGCTTCTTGGCGCGGTTCTCGGCCAGCTGCTCAAAGCTGAGCTGCAGGGCCTCATAGCCGTCCTTTTCCCGGGTCTTCTTTTGCACCACGGTGCAGGGCCCGGCCTGAACCACGGTCACGGGCACCAGACGCCCATCCGGCAGAAACTGCTGGGTCATGCCCAGTTTCCTGCCCAAAATCGCTTTCTTCATGATGGCTGCCTCCTGCCTTAGAGTTTGATTTCGATCTCGACGCCGGCGGGAAGATCAAGCTTCATCATGGCGTCCACCGTACGGGAAGTGGGGTTGTGGATGTCGATCAGGCGTTTGTGGGTCCTTCTTTCGAACTGCTCGCGGCTGTCCTTGTATTTGTGCGGCGCGCGCAGGATGGTGACGATTTCCTTATCAGTGGGCAGCGGCACAGGACCTGACACCCGGGCGCCGGTGCGCTTGGCGGTGTCCACGATACGCTCCGCCGACTGGTCAATCAGATGGTGCTCATACGCCTTGAGCTTGATACGGATCTTTTGGCTGGCCATTCATTTTCCTCCTTAATAGTTCGCACTCATTGCGGGCTGCGCCCGCTGCCGGTTTGCCACGCGGCTTGTGAGTCCGTCGCCCGATTGTCGGGCATGGTCCGCGGTAATGACCCGCCCTGGCCGGGGCGGCAACCTATCGCTTCATCCCAAAAAACAGACAGCAGTGATATATTACACAGGTTCGGGATCAAATGCAAGCATTTTTTCGCTATTTTTTGACTATTTTCTGCAGGACTGCTTTTCAAACCCCCGATAAAGCGCTGATAATTGGAACATTTTACACCTCTATCTGTCCCCGCTTCCGGGTGTATCATTTCAACGAAATCAGCCGACAGGACGCTTCCTGCGCCGAGAAACCACAAGGAGCAGGTCAGGGGCAAGGGACTTATACTATATGATGCGGTCCGGCGCACCGGAGGGAGGGCAGACCTCATCCTTCCTTTCCAACAAAAATCATTAAAGTTCTTAAAAGGTCCGGGGGCATTCTTGAAAGAATGCCCCCGGCGTTCCTCCATTCCCCCGTCCCTCCCGTCAGTATGCCTTGGCGAAATACATGACCCTGCCGGCCGGCTCGCCGCAGCAGACGCACTTATCCGCGAAAGGCGTCTGGTCAAAGGGCATGTTGCGGCTGGAAGCGGAGGTCTGGTCCTTGATTTTGTCCTCGCACTCACGGCTGCCGCACCACATCGCCCTGGCGTAACCCACATTGACCTGCTCGCCCAGCTCCTCCATGTTGAAGACATCGGCGGTGCGGGATAGGCGGAATTCATCCGCGATGCGGAACATTTCCCTGGCAATATCGTTCAGCAGCCCCTTCACGCCCTCAGCCAGCTTATCCAGCGGCAGCGTGCCCTTTTCAAAGGTATCCCGCCGCATATAGGAGGCCACGCCGTTTTGGATGTCCCGGGGGCCGATCTCCAGCCGCAGCGGCACACCCTTGAGCTCCCACTCGTTGAACTTCCAGCCGGGGGAGACGTTGTCGCGGTCATCCAGCTTGACGCGGACGCCGGCCTGCTTCAGCTGCTCAAAGGCCTGATGACAGGTATCCATCACATTGCCCTTGTGCGCGGCAATGGGCAGGATGACCGCCTGGAAGGGCGCCACGCCCGGGGGCAGCTTGAGCCCGCGCTCGTCGCCGTGGGCCATGATGATGGCGCCGATCAACCGGGTGGACACGCCCCAGCTGGTCTCGTGGCAGTATTCGAGCACGCCCTCCTTGTTCTGGTAGCGTACTTCAAAGGGCACGGAAAAATTTGTGCCGAAATTATGCGTGGTGCCTGCCTGCAGCGCCTTGCCGTCCTGCATCATGGCCTCCACCGAATAGGTGGCGCGGGCGCCGGCAAACTTCTCCTTCTCGCTCTTCTGGCCGGTAAACAGGGGGATGCACAGCACGTCCTCAATAAAGGCGCGGTAGACCTCCAGCATCAGCAGGGTCTCCTCCTGGGCCTCCTCGGCGGTGGCATGCACGGTATGGCCCTCCTGCCACCAGAATTCCGCCGTGCGCAGGAAAGGCCGGGTGGTCTTTTCCCAGCGCATCACCGAGCACCACTGGTTGTACTTCATGGGCAAGTCGCGCCAGGACTGCACCCACTGGGAGAACATCGTGCAAAACATGGTCTCGGACGTCGGGCGGATGGCCAGGCGCTCGGTCAGCTCCTCGTTGCCGCCCTGGGTGACCCAGGCTACCTCGGGCGCGAAGCCTTCCACATGCTCGGCCTCCTTGAGCAGCAGGCTCTCAGGGATCAGCATGGGCATGGAGACGTTCTCATGCCCTGTCTCCTGGAAGCGGAGGTCCAGGCCCTCGCGGATCAGCTCCCAGATGCGGTTGCCGTAGGGCTTGAGCGCCATGCAGCCGCGCACCGGGGTGTAGTCCATGAGGTCGGCCATCTTGACCACGTCGGTATACCACTGGGAAAAGTTTTCATCCCGGGGGGTGATGTGCTGCACAAACTCCTGTTTGCTCTGCTTCGCCATTGCGTCCTCCTAAAAAATAATCCGCCCTGTCTGCCAGGACGGAGGCTTCTGCCTTCGCGGTACCACCTTGCTTGGCGCGTGCGCGCCCGCTTGAACCCTTAACGCGGGATGACGGCGGGGATTGGCCGCGGCGCCGGGGCGGGAAACGGCCTGTGCGCGCTTTCACCCTCCGCGCTCGCTGCCTTTCGGCCTGTGCTCCCCGGTTGCCTGTTCAATTGCTTTGCCAGTATAGCAGAGGCCTGCTCAAAAACGCAAGCATCTTTACATCAGCCTGCGGAAGCGGTAGCATGACCGGCAGATAAACACCTTGGAGGGCACATGATTCATCAGAATTTTGACCCGGATGAGGGCATCATCAGCCCGCAGATGCTGATTGAACGGGTAGACGGCTTGCCGGATACCTGCGTCATCACCTTTTCCAAGACCGTGCTGGACCACGCCCTGACGCACTATCCGCACCGGACAGCCTGCGCTTACCCTGCGCTCAACGGCGAGCGCACCATCTGGCGCATCGCTGATCGCGGGCAGGATATGCTGCTGTACATGAGCCCCATCACCTCCGCGGGGGCGGGGCTGGCGCTTGAGCAGGCGGCCGCCGTCACCGGCGCCACGCGCTTTGTCCTGTTCGGCTCCTGCGGCGCGCTGGACCAGCAGCTCACCGAGGGCCGCCTGATCGTGCCCACCGCCGCCTACCGCGATGAAGGGCTCAGCTATCACTACGCCCCGCCGGATGACTACATCACCATCAGGAACGCGGGCTTTGTGGCGCGCACGCTCCAGCGCCTGGACCTGCCCCATGTATCGGGCAGGGTATGGACCACGGACGCGCTGTTCCGGGAAACCCGGCGCAACATGGAGCGCCGCCGGAACGAGGGCTGCATCGCGGTGGACATGGAATGCGCCGGGCTGCAGGCGGTGTGCGATTTCCGGGGCTATGAGTACTACACCTTCTTTTATACCGGCGACCTGCTGGACGCGCCGGCCTGGGAAATGCGCATCCTGGACAGCGGCGACAGGGAAGCCGACCACCAGCTGGCCGCGCTGCGCGTGGCGCTGGAAATCGCAAGAGCCGCTGCAGGGCACGGCTGAAGACAATAAAGAATCAAGTCGGGCGTGCTGCCCGGCTGGTTTGTTTTACACTCAATCACCTGCGGGTTGGGAAGGATCATCCCTGCGCCAGGCCTGACCTCCCCTGTGACGGCAACCGCGCCCGCATACGCCTCCCTGGTCGCCGCACAGGCGGTACTCGCCGCCGCTGATGACCAGGCGCAGCCCTTCAACCAGCGCGCGCGCCACCTTCCTTCTGGCCTGGGCGTAAATACCGGTGACCGTGGTGCGCGCCACGTTCATCTGCTGCGCGCATTCCTCCTGGGTATAGCCCTCGTTGTCGATCAGGCGGATGGTTTCATACTCGTCCACCGTCATGACAATCTCCGCTGAAGCCCGCCCGCGCTGGCCAAGCGGTCCAAAGCGCGCGTTGCGCGGCAGGCTGCACACCCGGCGTCCCTTGATCGGCCTTGCCATCGTTTCTTCCTCTCTTCCGTCAAGGCGAAGGGGCTGCCATGCCCAGCGCACAACAGCCCCTGTTCCTTGATATCGCCTGCGGTTCATCCCTTATTGGGATAGCCGCGCTCACAGCCCCCTGGCCGCGTTGAGCAGCTCAATGGCCTTGGCGGCGGTCTCGCCCGTCACCGCGGCGCAGCGCGCCTTGCGCTCGTCATCGCCCATGCGCACCTGCGCCGCTTCCATGAACTTGCTGCAGGAGTCCAGGCAATCAATCGAGCCGGACACGGTGGTCGGGTTCTTGAACTTGGGCTGGTACTCGGGGAAGGGGTGCTCTTTATACCAGGCAAAGAGATTCGCCTGGATCTCCTTGGCTTCGGCCGGCTCGCACAACAGGCCGATGGCCATCATCGCTCCGGCGAGGGAGCCGCACAGGGTGCCGGCGAAAAAGCCTGCGGAAGCCACGGATAGCATCTGTACAGGGATCTGGTTATGGGGATAGCCCTGGACATCTGCGAGCTGACCGATGATGGCGTCAAAGGCGCCCATGCCGCAGCCGCCATACTTGTAAAAGCTCTGGTAGCCGCGCTCAAGCACCGCCTGGGGGTCCAGCCTGACGTACTCATAGGGATGCGCGGGAGCCGTCGGGGCTGCCGTCTCCGCCCGGGTGTTCATCAGCGGCAGCGCGGCACCGGTCAGCGCGACACCGGCCAGCACCTTGCCTGATGTCTTGAGAAACTCGCGGCGTGTTTGCAGATTTGCCATAATCTATCCCTCCAAATTTTATTTTCCTCGGTCAGTGTAGCCCTGTAAGTTCACTTTGTCAAGCGTCATATGTCAATAATCGGCAATAACCGGAGCCCGGCGGCGGCTAAACGTTTTCTGCTTTTTCGGGCTTCGGGCGCGCCAGGCGGGCGATCAGGGCGCTGATCTCATACAAGGCCAGCATGGGCAGCAGCAGCAAAATCTGCGATACCACGTCCGGCGGGGTCAGTATGGCAGCCACCACCGCCGCGCCGAGAATATAATAGCGCCGTGAGCGGGACAGGGACTGCGCCGTGACTTTGCCATGGCGCGCCAGCAGGAAGATGACCACGGGCAGTTCAAACATCAGCCCGAAGGGCAGGACAAAGGACAGCACGAAGTTGAAATACCCTTCAACCGACCACATGGAGGTGGCCACGCCCTGCCCGGCTTCATAGAACAAATTGATGGCCAGCGGAAAGACTGTCACATAGGAAAACGCAACCCCCAGGGCAAACAGCAGCACCATGCCCGCAAACAAGGGGATGAACAGCCGCCGCTCCCTGGGGTACAGCGCCGGCGCCACAAAGCACCAGATCTCCCAGATGATATAGGGCATGCTCAGCACCGTCCCCGCGACTAGGCTGAGCTTGAGCTGCATGATCAGCGACTCGGACACCCGGGTCGCGATGACCTGGATGCCCCGCTGGGTCACCGGCTGCAGAATAAAGGAAGTCAGCGGCGCGCAAAAGGCGTAAAAAACCACTAAAAAACATACGAAAACTGCTGCCACAATCCGCAGCAGCATGCCCCGCAATACCAGAAGGTGCTCACCAAAGCGCTGTTTGAGGGGTTCGGAAGATGGTTTGCTCTTTTTTTTCATCAGCGGGCGCGGTGTCTTATCCCTTGTTCTCTTGGTCCGCGGGGGGTTCCGAAGCCTTCTCCTGATCGTCAGCAGCCATTTCCCTGCGGAATTCCTTGATGCTCTGCCCAAGCGCCTTGCCCACCCCGGAAAGCTTCTTGCCGCCGAACAGCACCAGCGCCAACACCAGTATCAATACAATTTCCAAGGCTCCCAGTCTCATTTTTTCTCCTCCTTCGCTGTCTCATCAGGGGCAGGCTGTTCCTTGAGCGTCACAGCCGCCCGGATATCCTCCCGCGCCTGCTTGATGTCCTCAACCGGGGAAACTTCCTTCACGGCCTTTTTGATGTCCTCCCCTGCCGTGCGAAAATCCTTCAGGGTGTCGTCCAGCTCGGACTCCGCCAGAAACTCCGCCCATTTGGTCTTCAAATAGCGGATAAACCGGGCGAGGGCCCGGGCCACCTTGGGCAAGTCCTTTGGTCCCACCACCAAAAAGGCGATGAGCAGGATGACCAGCAGCTCCGATACACCGATGTTGAACATGCGCCCCGCCTTTCACAATACCAACGCGATTATAGCAATACAGCGCGGGACTGTAAAGCAATCGGCGTACCTTATATAAAATGAGCGCGAAGAGACAGTGTTGCCTCAAATAAGAATGAGCGCGAAAAGAGTATGCTGATTGAATGAAAGGGAAAGTATCAATGGCGACAAGA
>Ga0255342_1000809_pt1 | contig 49313 bp, 24 predicted proteins | sample wastewater_treat_3_FD_192416 | JGI IMG/M metagenome (GOLD analysis project Ga0255342, IMG submission 192416) | Wastewater microbial communities from Lulu Island WWTP, Vancouver, Canada - plant14 | ecosystem: Engineered > WWTP > Wastewater > Unclassified | place: Canada: Vancouver, British...
TATCTTATCCATAGCAGGTTGTGGTTTCTCCTTATTGCTTTTATTGGCGTATTAACAATAACGGATACTATCACTTCCTGCTATTTTTCATTAGTCACTGTCCAATATGTAGTGTAATCCTACAGTTAAATTTTGGAAAAATAGATTAAAAACCTTTTCAAACAATTAAATTGTGGTATACTGTAATCTCGTGGGAAAGAAAGTTGTACTTATACAATGAAAGGAATTTAAATTATGCCCCAAAGACTATTCAAGTCGATTAGTTTGTTAATCGCAATTGTCCTGCTCTTTGCGCCAATGCAAAGCGCATTTGCCGGATTAATTGATGACGGCACTCCCTATAAGCTCATTGTTCATAATCATGTTGTTACTGATCCAGGACCTCCGCCTGTTACAGAGTCTGTGATCGGCGCCGTGTATGAGGTTTTCAGAACTCATACCATTGATGCCGCTGGTGTGGCGACAGAACTGAATCCTCATGTTTCTTTGGGTCAGTTCACCATCGAAGATGGCGTTGAGAACGGTTTCCAAACCAGTGTTAAAGGTATCTACGAAGTTGTGCCTGTTACCCGTGCTCCTGGTTTCCTTCTGCCAACTGAGAGTTTTACCGTTGAGTTCCCACGCATGAAAGATGGCGTCGTTGATCCCAACCAAACGCTGGAAGTTTATCCCAAAGTCTCCAGACTACTTGGCAAAGCCGAACTTTTTAAGTGGACCAATGCTGATCCAGGCGAAACAGCACTGCCTGGGGCAGTTTTCAAATTATGGCAGGATACTGAGTTGCCAACAGATTCAATAAAAACATATCCTCATGACATGGGGAACTTCACCACCGGCGCGAATGGCAAAATCACCGTTGAAAATCTTCCGGAAGGCACTTATCGCTTCTGTGAAATCACGCCACCGACTGGTTATGGTCCCATCCCTGCACCACCAAATGATTGTGTCAGTTTTGCCATTACTGCAACAAACACTGCAATCGTCAATCCTGACCCAATCCAGCTTAAGTTCAAAAACTATCCTATCCCAAATATCATCAAGACCGTTGACGAAAATGCAGATGGCGCGGGCGCGCAGCACAACATTGGCGATCCATACTACTACAAGCTCACTTTCCCCATCCCTGAGAATGTAGGTGATTTCACATATTATCGCGTTGTTGACAGCTTCCCGATGGAAGTTGATTATATTGACCCCTGGTATTCTGTTGCTCCTGTAAGAGATCCTTCATTGGTCGCCTCGGACTCTTACACCCCCTACGATTCCGCTGACCCCAACAGCCACAAACTCACCATCAACTTCAGCATTGCTCAGTTGGTTGCAGCCTATGCCGCTGGCGAGCGCACCATCACGGTTACCGTGCATGTTATGCTCAACGAACACGCTCAAAATGGTGTCCCTGTAACAAACAAGGCAACGCTCGAATGGGACTTCGGCAGTGATGATGATGACGAACCTGTTACCCCAACTGAAGGCGGTTTTAACATCACAAAACAAGACAGTGATGGCAATCCCCTGGCTGGTGTCGGCTTCCAACTCTTTACTGATGCTGCGGCAACCGTTCCCTTTGTTAGCCCTATTACTGGTCAGACTGTTATTGAAGAATCCGGCGCGGATGGAATCGTGCGCTTCACACGCCTGCCCTATGGCACTTATTACGTCAAAGAAGTTTACGTTCCTGAAGGCTTCCGCATCAGTGAAGTAATCACCACAGTGGTCGTTCCTGTTGATGCCACCTTTGAACTAACCATCACCAACTACCGTACTGATGAAGACCTGCCTGGTACCGGTACGACGGGCGCATTATTCTTCCTTGGCGCGGGTGTCTTGCTCATCGGCACTGGCATCTTCTTTGCCAAACGTAGAAAGAACGACAAAAACTAATTCCTTTTTCCAAACTTCCCCCGAAAGGGGGAAGGTGTTGTTTCTGCGCGTTTACAAAGATGGAGGTAAAGACCAAGATGAAAAAGAAACTACTCATAATCTGCTGCCTGCTCATGTTCCTGTTGAGCCCGGTCAGCGGGTTTGCCCAATCAACTGAATACACGGTGATCATCACCAACGTCTCCTGGCCTGATTATCAGGACGGCAATATTGTCTATATTCTGGGTGCGGTCTATCAGGTGACGCGCATTTATGAACTCAACGAAGATGGCAGCCAAACGCCGGTTGAGGTCGATCTGGGCCAGATCGTTGTGGGTCCCACCGGCGCTCGTTTTACAACCAGCGTAAAAGGTGGCTATCTCTTCCAGCAAGTCAAACGCGCTCCAGGTTATCTCCTGGTTGACGAAGCCATCCAGGTTGAGTTCCCTCAAATGGCGGGCGGCGTTGTTTCTCCGGACCAAACCGTTGAGATCATGCATAAAGCCATTCCGGTCATCGGTGATGTCGAGCTGCTAAAAGTAAACCCCAACGGCACAAGCCTGGCTGGCGCGATTTTTGAGCTCTGGCAAATCACCGCTCCCGGGCAAGACCTTAGCCTGCCCCGAAAAATCGGTGAAACTTACATCAGCGACGCCGAGGGTTTAATCTGCGTTGAAAACCTGCCGGAGGGACGCTATGAGTTCCGCGAAATACAGCCACCTCCTGGTTTTGAACCGATCACAACGCCATTGGAATTTAGCATTGATCCCGATCAGGGCCTGCCTGTGCGCGTTGAGTTGCGGCTTGAAAACTCGCCCCTGCCAACAGCCACGCCGACCCCGACAGCGACCCCAACGAAGCAGCCTACCAAGCCGCCCACACCTCAACCGTCCAAGCCACCGTTCGATCCCCCCAACACCGGTGAACCCACCGAGTACATCATGCTTGCTGTTGGCACAGTTCTGCTGGGCATATTCTTCGTGATCACCTGGCGTGAACGGAAAACCAAAGAAGACGAAAAATAGCATGAAAAACAAGTCCTGGTTGAGCTCCATCTTCCTGATTGCCGGTTTGCTGGTTATGGCATACCCCATAACCGCCTATGTTTTGCGTCTCCAGCGCGAACGCACCAGCGTCCGGCAGTTCACTTCGGGCAATCTCAGTCAGGAGAAAAAAGACGAGCTTATCGAAGCGATTGTAAACTACAATCTGAGCCTCGGTGAAGGTCGTTTCAACTCTCAAATCGAAGAATTGGTCAATCCAGACCCCAATGCCGTCTCTTATTACGACTTTTTACAGACCGGCGAGCCTTTGGGGACGCTCATCATCCCCGCAATTCAGGAAAAACTGCCCATTTATTACGGTTCAGGTGAAAATGTGCTCCGTGTGGGCGTTGGTCTGATGGAAAATACCTCCTATCCCGGCAGCCGGGATGGAAACAGCGTCCTGACCGGTCACCGTGGAACCTACGATTCCAACATCTTCCGGCATGTTGACAAGCTCGTTCTGGGCGATGTTTTTTACATTCAGGACGCGCTCCATCTGCTGAAATACAAAATTTACGAAATTAAGGTGGTCAAACCCAACGATGGTCGCTTCATTAAAATTGAGCCTGGCCGCGATATCGTCACCCTGGTCACCTGCACACCCTATCTCATCAATACTGAACGCTTGCTCATCTTCTCTGAACGCGACAATTTTGAGCCCGGAGAAGCTGAAAGCCTGCTCGACAAGGAAGCGGCTATCGTGAGCGAGGATACCATCGAACAACCCGAAATTGTCGGTTCTGTCAAGTCGCCGCCCAAAACCGTGGTGCAGGAAGTCCGTTCAATGGGTTGGGAAATGAAAGCCATTATTGGCGTGGTTATTTTTATATTATCAGGACTGGTCATTACCTTGTTGAGATCTGTCCTCAAGAAACGCAAACAAGGAGTTTCAGATGCAAAATACTAAAAGCTATACTGCGCAACGCGTTATCAGCCTTGTGTTGGTCCTGGCAATGTTGCTTTCGGGCATTGCCCAGGCTGGACTTGGTTTTGGGACCAAAGCTGTCCAGGCGCAATTGGATCAACCGACCCTCACGACCAGCATTTCCACCCATAATGGTCCTGTGGATGTGGAAGAACCGGAACAATCAGGGCCCGAACCTGATGAACCGGGACTCACACCAACCGATGAGCCAATCATCATCCCGATTGAAACCGAAACGCCTGTTGTTACGCCCACGGAAAAACCTTCTGAAACACCGGTTGACGATCCCATCATCACCACACCCGAACCAAGCACAACGCCAGAACCGAGCGCCACGCCTGATCCCAGTGCGACGCCAACGCCGTCCCTCTTTGAAACCAAACCGCCGACGGCTCAACCCGGTCTCAAAGGCACGGATGGCATCTTTACCTGGGAAGATATCACCATTGATGGCGTGGAGGGTATTGAAATTACCGGCTACTTAGGCACCGATACTGTGCTCACCATTCCTGCCACGCTTGGCGACCCTGCCAAAAATGTGATTTCCATTGGCGCGCACGCCCTGCAGGGCAAACAACTGACATTTGTTACCCTGCCAAACGGTCTGCTGAAGATCGGGGCTTATGCTTTTGCGGATAACCAACTGGCATCGATCATGACTGACCCAGTTCAACATATCCTTTTGCCCGGCACGCTGCGTTATATCCACGAATTTGCCTTCCGTGACAACAATCTCACCGTGCTGGATATCCCTACCTCGGTTTACTCACTCGGCCAGGGTGCTTTCATTTCCAACAACCTCAACAGCCTCACCCTGCACGAAGGTCTGCAGATCGTTGGCAATTCTGTCTTTGAGCTAAACCAGCTGGTGGAAGTCTGGATGCCCAACAGCATCGTCACCCCCATGGGCACGGATGTATTTGCCCAGAATGGCCGCTACGTCAAAGTCGTTACCGATAACCCCGGCATCCAAACCGAATACAGCCCCAAAGGCTTCGGGCATGTGGTCAACCCGATTACCATCATTGTCAAACACCACGACCCCGATGGCAACATGCTCATCAGCGACAAGGTACTCGGCGCGGATCTGTCCATCCCCGGTGAAGTTTTCTCGGTGGGCGTGCCGGTCACTTACACCCCGCAGGAAATTTCCGGCTACACGACCGAATCGCCCGTTACTTTTACGCCAGATTGTGATGGTTATGTGCTCACCCTCATTTATCAACCATCCAATATTCTGCCAGTCATCACCAAGACACCCATCATGATTCCGCCCAATGCGACCGATGAGGAGATCGAAGTTATACTGCAGGAAGGTTTAACAGCAACTGATTTTCAGGGCAACGATATTACCGGTGATGTCACCTGGACGCACGATATTGACTCCGCAGTTCCTGGTCCCTATATTGTCACCTACATGGTTACCGACCAGTGGGGAAATACCGCCTTCAAACAAGTGGAAGCCCTGGTTGGCACCGACTGGATGAACTACCCTACCTGCAACGGCTGGGTGCTGGGGGATTTTAAATATGACACTACAGGAACCGTGATTACCGGTTTTAGTGTCAGTGGTGGTCAAAAATATAACGCCGGCAACCGTGATATCTGTCTGCCAGGCTTTAGCCCCACCACGCTTGAAAATATTATCCGAATTGAAGCTGCTGCTTTTCAACATAAAACATCTAACTCAGTTGACTTTTCGCGCCTCACTGAATTAGTGGAAATAGGCGATAATGCATTCTTGTACGCAGCTATTAGCACCGACATTGACCTTAGCCACAACACGAAACTTGAAACTATCGGTATTTCAGCCTTCCAAACCTCCCTGTTTACCACGCTCGATCTATCCCAAAACACCGCCCTGACATACATTGGAAAATGGGCGTTCTATAGATCCCAGCTTACCACGCTTGATTTATCCCACAATACAGCCCTGACATACATCGGAGATTCTGCATTCGAAACCTCCCCGCTTACCACGCTCGATTTATCCCAAAACACCGCCCTGACATACATTGGTAATAGTGCGTTCCGGAGCCATGCATTGGAAACGATCGACCTTGGCCAGCTCAGCGCGCTGACCTACATCGGTATAGGTAGTTTCAGGGGTACCGTATGGGATGCCCAGACCAATCTCATCCTGCCCACCAGCAGCTGTGATTTGCGCATGATTGGTAATGATGCGTTTAGATTATTGAAAATCGTAAGTCCTGTTCTTGATTTCAGTGCCTGCACGCAGTTAAACCATATTGGCGATTGGGCTTTTAGTCGCGCCCGTTCGGCTTCAATCATTTTTGCCCCCAACTCGCCTATCACCTATATTGGTGATAGTGCGTTTCCGGCTTGCACAGCGACCCAGCTGGACCTGGACAATTTGCCCAACCTGGAATACATTGGCAATAGTGCCTTTAGTTCAAGCAAGATGACCGAACTGGATTTCCGTAAAACCCCTAAATTAACCCATATTGGCGAGGCAGCATTTGGATATAACGGTTTATTAATCAATATCAACTTCTCGGAATCTTCAGCACTCAGGTTTATAGGAACTGAGGCTTTCAAAAATGCGAAATTGACCAATCTGGATCTCTCCGGCGCGACAAACCTGACTTTCATAGGATATCGTGCTTTTCAACAGTCTCCCTTGCAAAGCCTGGTCTTACCCGCTTCGGTTCAGTTTATTGGTAACAGTTCATTTGAGAAACATATGATCAGACATCTTGATTTGTCCACAGCCACATCCTTAAAAGTCATTGGTGATTATGCTTTTAGCGAAAGATTTATGTCTAGAAGGTTACCTGAATCTATTCAATTTCCTGCTCAGTGCGCCGTCACCTACATTGGTGATGCTGTCTTTAAGGATGCCGCTTTAGATCAGCTGGATCTATCCAGCTGTAAGAACTTGTCATACATCGGTAAAGACGCCTTCCTCTTATCTCTGTTGCAAACGCTGCAGCTTGACAACCCCGCCTTAAGCTATATTGGCGAAACTGCATTTCGAAACGGAACGATACCAAATCTGGACCTAAGCAAAATCCCTAATGTCGCCTATATCGGCAATGAAGCCTTTGTAAATGTGACTGCCAGTTCTTTGGATTTCAGCCAGAATATGGCTTTGCAATATATTGGCAATGCAGCATTTCAAAACGCGACCCTGACAAATCTGGATTTGTCCAACAGTCCCAACTTAACATATCTCGGTTACAGGGCATTCCAGTCAAGCACGCTGGATGAGATCTGGATCTCACCCGAAGCCAACTTTGCCGCCCCTGAATACGCTTACAATAACACAGGGCTTTATACCGGGCTTTACAATGACAATACGGCTGTCTTTCGAACCCATAGCGGAACTGCCGCATTACCCCCTGACCCTGATGGGAATATTAATAAAAGTGGAACGATAAATTATGTTTTTGCAAGCAAATACGACTATTCCCGGTGGGGTCAGCACACGAAGAGCGAAGCCACCACCAGCTGGCCATGGAGCCAACAGGTCACTGTGCTTGCTGATCAGTCTTCCAGGGGAGCAGATCCAGCAACTGGATCTCAAAATTTCTCAAGTCAAGGTGGAAAATATATCATCAACCCCAAGGACATCACCGTCTATTCGGTTGATGACCAGGGTAACACGATCGCTGACCCTTACACGATCAAAACCCCAGGCGGCAACACCTACACCGTCTACCCACGCCCCATCTTTGGCTACTGTACGCCCGACCCGGTCGAAGTTGACCTGACCGTTGATAACCCAACGGTCACCTTTGAATATCTGGATATCAGCCACTGTCACCCCAGCGATACCACCATGATCCATCTGTCTCAATTCTACAACACGCCGATCAAGCCAGGCCCCTACCTGATCGGCGATCAGATGATCTCCCGCGTCAAATTAGCCAGCAGTGGTTACGACGCGCTCATCCAGGAACCAAAGATCGTCCTGTTCTATGACCCTGAAGTCTACGACGAATCACAAATAAACATCCCCATCACGTCCGGTGGCAGCGTCCTTAGCTATACCGCTGAAAATGGCATACTCACCATCAATCTCAAACCGCTTGAGGGCAGCTTTGATATTGAGATTCCCATCGCCTGGCGGTTTAAGAAATATGTCACGCCGGAGTATACGCCCTACCCGTTGGACGCCTTCTTCCTCAACGATGACAGCCACCCGCTGGCACATGCCAATCTGGTTGACTTCCAGGGCTACTATCCCGATCCCTACATTATCAAAAAAGCGAATGGCAATCAACAGAGTGGTATCGTCCTGCGTAACTTTACCCCCAGCCGCTATGGCGACCCCGCCATTGATGACCTTGCAAGCGAATATATCGACTTCACCTTTTCATTGCATGGCCTGGAACGCAACATCGGTATGTACACAATCACCGACACCCTGCCGGTCTACCCATCGATGGAAAACGGTGTGCGAAGCGATCGCATCGCCATCTTTGACCCGACTGCCAACCCGGGCTGGGTGCTTTCGGCTGACGGAACGACCGTCACCTACACCGGCAATGCCAGGAACTCCCGCAACACACCCATTCCGCGGTTGCGGCTGCGCTTCCCCTGGGCGATGTATTACTACAATGTCCAAAACTCGGTTTCCGGCGTTTTGACTCCTTACAATCAATCCATCTATGAAGATGAGATGCATGTCGGCGATGACATCACTTTTTCTTTTGGTCAGTCACTGATACCGCCGGAGCCAGGCGATGTATTCTTTAACAAAACGATTTACCGCCCCCGCTATGATGGCGTTGCTTACTTCTATGATAATGACCATGACCGGCACCTGGACATGCCCTGGGATCTGGTAACCAGCACCCGTATTGATCTCTATGATGTCGTCCTGAGCGATTTTGACTTGGACCCGCGCCTCTACTATTCCAGCGCGATCGTGCCGGAAGCCTTTATCGGTGGCACTTACCACCTGATTGACGAGACCGGTATCAGCATCGTGACCGGTGAGATAACAGCCACCGAGATCAGCTGGGGTCAGGATGCTGGTCTGCTGACCAAGCGTGTTGAATTCCATCTTGACTTTTTGCCGGCTGGCTCTTATATTGCCACGCTGAACACCCGTTTGGTCAACCCTGATGTTCCCCATTTTGACGAAACGCCAGGCTCAACCGGCAACGTCTTCTGGAACACGGGCGCGCTGTCTGGCTCAACCGCCTCAGGCGCGGATCCTCTCTATTTTGAAGCGGATGAGCCCCTTTACGTTCGCCAGGTGCAAATGCAGGTGAAACCGCATAAGACGCAAACTGTGAACAGAACCCCGGCAGTCCCAGGCGACCCGGTTAAATATGAGCTCTTTGTGGACGATCGTTCGCTGGGAAGTTACCATGACCCACTGAACGACTTTGTGATGATAGATCTGATGCCCAACGGTGTTCAGGTCAGCTCGGTTATGCTCTCCGCCCAGTTCCTCGAATGTGAAGGGACTTATCAGTATGTTTCAAACTACAATAATACCGGTCGCGCGGCTCTCGTTTTCAGCGCTCCTTCCTTGCGAAACCCCGGTTTATGGTACAACAAAATTGCGACAATCCATGCTGTCGTTGACCCAACTGCCACCGATGGCGACTATTTAAACGAAGTCTTTATGGACTTTAGTAACACTAACGTTGTTACCAACATTGGCGAACGGGTTTGGGATCAGCTTAATGACCCTGGCAACACCTATTCCCGCGCGACAACGCAATTTGAAGTGTGGTCGATTATGGAAGTGCGCGCTTATAAAGCCATTCGCCTCTCCGATGCGCATCCCTGGAACTATTCCGGCATTGAAACCCCTGCAGGCAGTGAATTTGAGTACAGTTTGAATGTCTTTAACTATACCGGTTCCCCACGAACAAATGTGGTGCTGGTAGACGTCTTTCCCTATGTCAACGACACCGCCATCACTGAAAACCTGGACGGTGTGCGTCTGCCGCGTGGAAGTGAGTTTGTCAACAGATTTAACCACAACAAACCGGTTACAGTGAACCTGCCAGGCTATTCGGTACAATACTACAATTCTGACACACCAATAGTCTATGGTAACGACACGACCGAAGACGTTTTGGACAACCTGAGCTGGACGACCAGCCCTGCCGCGAACACAATCGCCATCCGAATTGTGCAGGATGCTGGCGTTGAACTGGCTGTTGATGAACTGTTACAGGTCATTGTGCCGATGATCGCTCCAGCCAATCCTGACTTGTCACTAAGTGGCCTGTACGCCTATAACACCTTCGTCCGCAAGGATGATTCAACTACCTTTGGCGGCGTCAATCGCTACCTGGAACCCAACCGCATCTATAACAGGATACCCATGCCAACGGTAGACATCATCCTAACCAAAGTCGGCGTTGAAGAGACTGAATATCTGCAAGGTGCCGTATTTGAACTCAGGGATTCTGATGGTGTTTTGATTAAGCGCGGCACTACTGACGTGAATGGCCTGATCACCTTCCTGGACGTTGAAATTGGCGACTATGTGCTTACCGAAGTTCAGGCACCCGCGGGTTACAAACTCTTGCCTGCTCCTATCATCATCACCCAACAACAGATGGTTGACGCCTATAACGCTGGCATTACCCTTGAGATTGGACCAATCCATAACACGCCCAAGGATCCAGATCCTATCAAAGGCAGCGTTATCATTGAAAAAGTCAACGCAATTGGCGATCCACTGTCTGGTTTTGAATTTACCATTGAAGGCATCACTCCGGAGAATTTACCCGACCAGCCTGGCAACACTCATATCAGAATGAGTGGACGCAGCGGACTGGACGGCAGAATCGTTTTTAATAACCTGCCCAAAGGCACTTACCGGATTACCGAGAGCAAACCAGTGCCGCCCTTCCAACCCGTAGCCCCATTTACGGCGACTATCGAAACGCAGGGTCAGGTGATTGAATTTACCGGTAATGACGCGATAACCAATAACAAGGTCGGTTTACGCGTGAACAAGCTGGGTGTTTATTCTGACAGTGAATGCGCGAGCAATCCCCTGCTGTGTAATCACCAAAGCGGTACCCCCCTGACAGGCGCGCAATTCTCGATCTTTGCTGCTGACGGTACGACTCTGGTAGACGGTCCATTGACAAGCAATGAGGATGGCTATGTTGACTTCCCAAGCGAGACTCATCCGGGTCTGGATGTTAACACCCGTTACATCCTGCGCGAGGTGTCCGGTGTTGAAGGCTATACACCTTATGAGCAGGATATCCCCTTCATGTTCGACGTTCAAGGCAAACTCTTCTTCTGTGAAACGGCGGACAGCTGCACAACACCATTTGATCACCGACAGATCTATGTGCCCAACATCCGCATCCCGCAGACTGGTCAGGTAACCGTCACCAAGAAAGACAATGCCGAACCGGCGAATCTGCTGGAAGACGCTGAGTTTACCATCTACAGACGATTGGAACCGGAAGGCTGGGAAGTCGTTGAAGTGCTCACCACTGACGAATTTGGTGTGGCAACTTCAAGCGTCTTGTCAGCCGGAGTATATAAGATCAAAGAAACCAAGTCGCCTGCTGGATATGCCCGATCGCCACTTGAGAAGACCTTTGTCATCAACCCCTATCCCTTACCTGGGGAACCGCTTCTGCTTGAATTCAGCTATGAGTTTATCAACTACAAGCTCGATATGGCACTGCGAAAGTATGAAATGCTTCATCGCAATGTCACCTATGCTGAAGCGGTCGATCTGCTGGCGGCGATGGCGGGTTCATGCCCGGACTGTAAGATAGTAACCACTGACTTCATTGACGCGCCGGATACTACCCCTCCGAACACTATCGTTCACGTCATCAAGCCTCTGAATATGGCTAATTTTGTCCTCCTGGACGAAAACAAGACCCAACTGGAAACCGGCATGACCACTGACGGCTGGCTGAGTTTTAGTTACGCTCAAATTGACCCAGGTAAAACCTATTATCTGCGCGAACTCACCCCACCAGCCGGTTATCGTCCAATCTTGGATGATATCCCGGTAAGAATTGGCGACTATACCAGCCGGCCCGGCTTTAATGGAAGGATCGTTGTCCCGGTTGAAAATAAACTGCAACTCGGTCAGATATCCTTATCGAAGTACAACCGCCCTGCTAATGAGGGAATGGCTGGCATAGAATTTACCCTGACCTATCCTGATGGGGTTACGACTTCGGTGAAATATACCGATAGCAATGGTTACATTGTCTGGTCTGACCTGCCATTTGACACTTACACATTGCAGGAAACAGCCACAATTCCTGGCTACGAACTGGACCCGACAGTCCATACCATTGTGATCAATGCTGACACACCACATAAGTATATTGTGGTCTACAATGACCAGATCAAGCGAGATATTGAGGTTGTAAAAGTCAAACGCGGCACGAATCCACCGGAATTACTGGCGGGAGCCAAATTCGCGTTGTATCTCACTAAAAACGATTTGAGCAGCTTTGTGATGGAATCTGTCACTGATCCAGTTAGCGGATATGAAAAGTTCAATGATGTGGTTTATGGGGAATACTGGCTCAAAGAAACCAAAGCCCCTCCTGGATATCGTATGAACGAAGAATGGCTACACGTCGTGATTGATGAAAACTCGCTACCACTTATCAGTTTTACGGTTGAAGACTCACCAATTGATGAAAATTTGCCCGATACCGGCACATTGGGCACATTGGGCTACTTACTGGCAGGGACATTGCTTTTGGCAGCCGGCTTCTGGTTCAGCAAGCGGTGGGCTAACAAGGAACTGTAAATAGTTTGCAAAAGAGGAGGATCGAAACTCCGACCCTCCTCTTTTCATCGGAATTCATTTCAATGCGCAAATTTCTATCGGTTTTCAAATGGCTCATACTGGCAGTTGCCATTCTGCTTTTGCTTGGGCCGACGGTGCTGAAACGAATAAACCAGAGCTGCGATGAGAAAAAGATTTTAAGCCTGGTTCAAAATCCTGTTTCAGTCGAAATTGAGGAATTGCAGGCAGCCAACACGGTCATTGAAGAAAGCCAAAATGCCGCTGAAGACCCCTTTGATGAGCACGGAAAAGCCAAAAAAAGAAATCGGACTCAACCAGGCTCATTCGACGAAAGGGATGCTCAGGAAGCCAAAGCTTTGGAGTTGGTTGAAGCACTGCGTAACATTGATCATGTCAACGCTGCCATTATTATACCGAAAATTGACGTGAAAGCGCCGGTTTATTATGGCACCAGCCATGATATTCTGTCGATAGGGACGGGTTTTATTGAGGGCACAGCGCTGCCCTTTGGAAAAAAAGGAGAACATTCCTTCATCGCCGGGCACCGCGGCACCTATTATGTGAAGACTTTTGTTGATCTGGGAGAACTGGAGCTGGAGGACAGGTTTTCACTTCTTTTGGGCGATATCCTTTTTGTCTACGAAATCAACGACATTCAAATCATTCGCCCCTGGGAATTTAACCCCTTCACCAATGACCCGGAGAAGAGTTTGATGACTCTCTTCACCTGCGACCCCATCCCGACCTTTGAAAATCGTCTGCTCATCACCGGGGAACTCATTTCGATTGACAAGATCAACCCGGACAGCGATCTGGACGAACTTACTCTCGTGAAATAATTTATATTCCCTCTGCAACCCATTTTATCAAAACACTTTATTTTTTGGACGCCTTGAGCAATCAACATTTCCCACTTTTGAAAACTGTCTAATGAATGTTACTGATTAAACGTAAAAAAACAGCCAAATGACTATCTTTGAACCAGCGTACAGCAATGAGATGCAAGTTTTGCAGATATAGTGCGTATGTTTATTCTTGAGTGGACCCAGAGAAATTCGGCTCCCTGTCCCATGAGGTCGACCTTCTCAATCTCATTAATGAAAAAGACACCAGTGGTGGTGTCTTTTCGAGTGGAACTGTTCGCTAACTGTACGAACTTTCGGATCTCAACAATGCTCTCGTAATCCTCATAAAAACCAACTTCTTTTAGCAAATCAGCATGAGAGAACTCTATCTCCATGCGTGTTTCGCAGTACCAGCATTTAATCTCGATGCGATCATCGTAAACATAAATTTTATCGACAAGATAGTCTAATATAAAATCTCTAACCTCTTCATCTGAAAAGTCAGCATTTTTATACTTTTCGAAAAAAGCTTGAATGCTATATTTATTCTCTGTCATTCGTCTCTTGTTTTCTTCAACTTTAATTGCTGATGATAAATCTTTTTTTTGTTTTTCTAATTCCAACAATCGGGAACGAGTTGTTTCGGTGACAATTCCTTTTTCTAATGCCTGAAGAATGTTTTGTAACTTAATCTCCGTGTTCGATTTCTCTTTTTGAAGCCCTTCCAGGTACTTGCTTTCAACATAGTATTTTTGGTGATAATCAGCCGCTTCAAGTGACAGTTCTATGACAGTTCCAGAATCGATAAGAAGCATGCCTAAGAAGTCAATAACTATTTCCTCAAGCAAGTCTTTTCTTATATTTGCTTTCTTACATCTGATTTTTGGATTGCGTTTTCCTGCACAGGAATGATAATAATATGTTGCTCCAGTTTCACTAGTGCCAGAAATGCCTTGCATTGTACTGTTGCAATATCCACAAACAAGTTTTTCAGTTAACCAAAAATCAGGCATAACAAGTAATACATCATCTTGCGATATCACTTTTTGAGTGTGTTTCTTGCGCTTATTCAATTTGAGCATTTTCTGCGCTTTTTCATATAAGGTTTCCTCAATAATTACTGGCATACCACCTGGTATTTCAATATCACCATATTTATAAATACCAGTATATCTATTATTCCTTAGAATAGAACGTAGCCCATTGATGGTAAAATTTCGATTGTTGACTGTTTTTATTCCTTGACTATTCAGAGTGTTTACAATCTGTTTCATCGGAGCGCCGTTTGCATAATCATGAAAAATCCTTTGCACTACTGGTGCTGTGTCAGGGTTAATGACATATTTTTTATCTGGTCCAATTTCATAACCAAAAATTCTGTGTCCATTTGATAAGCAATTTTCAGCATTGTATTTCATGCCGCGTTTTACATTAACTGAAAGCTGGCGGGAATAAAATTCAGCCATGCCTTCGAGCATCCCTTCCATTAGGGCGGATTCAGGTGAATCATCAGGCGTAGGTTCCGCGATAAGTAAAATTTTACATTTTGCATCACTGATTTTTTTCTTAGCCCAAATTAGTGAGTACCTGTCCCGTCCTAATCGGTCTGTTTTCCAAAGAATTAAATAATTAGGTCTAAGTGTTTTTAATTCCGCCAGCATGCTTTGATATCCTGGTCGTTCATCAGTCAATCCAGAGTACCCCCTATCCTCATACTCTTTAATAATGGTTAGCTCGTTTGATTTTGCAAATTCATGAGCAGCTTTTCTTTGCTGTTCAATGGAATCCTCATTTTGCGAAGAGGATGAATAGCGGTAATAAGCAATTGCTAAATTACCTTCGTTTAAATTTATATTCATATCGTTTTCCTTTCTCTATCCAAACAATGCACTATTTAATCTGTGCGATTGTTTTTTAGTATTCTCACGCATTTTCACATGGCGTGTACTAAAATTAAATTTGTTAGTAATTAGGTTTGCTCCACAGAACGTAAAACTACCAAACAAGTCGGATAGGCATCGGAGCCCTGAATTAATACACACACATTATAATCGACCACTTTTGTAATGTCAAGGGTAGTAAAAATTATTTAGTAGCATCAATTTTGTAAAAGCATACAAAACTATTGTAGGATCGAGTCTGGATGGAAGTGATCGATATGCTTCCCCGGAATCAGATCGTTTTCAACAACTCAGAAAGACAACGTTCGATTTCATTTTTCCATGTATTAACCCAATACATGTCAGTCTTTATCTGCCCAAACCTGAAGAAGGCTATGGTTTCGGAACCGAAGACATCGATCGGTTGCTGGAAGCTTATCCCAATACTAAAGCTGTTATTACGGCTGATGTTGGTGTTGCCGCCCATGAAGCTATCGACTATGCCCAATTGAAGGGGCTGAAGGTCTTTGTGACCGATCACCACACGGTTGGGGTTCTGCCGCAGGCTGAAGTGGTCGTCGATCCGAACCGTCCTGATGACCCTTATGAACTGAAAGGCATCTGCGGAGCCTATGTTATGCAGCAGTGTTTGTCCTACTATGCCGATCGCTACGAAGATTTCTTTGCCAAAGAGCAGATCAACCGTTTGTGCGTCTTCGCCGGCATCGGTACTGTTTCCGATTCGATGCCGCTTTACCAGCAGAACCGTATCCTGGTACGGGATGCCCTTTCGATCTGCCGTTATATCTACTCCAACGGAGATTCTGATCTGGTTGATAATCTGCCTGGTTGTCTTACTTACAAAAAGGCTTTCTACGGTCTTTATCTGATCCTGGATCTTTTTGTCTCTCTTGGCAAGATCGGTGATATGGCAGGGCTGAACGAAGAGGTCTTTGGTTTCTATCTGGCTCCCATGTTCAATGCTGTCAATCGAATGGAAGGGAACATGGACGACGCTTTTGGCGTATTCTTTGGTCACGAGCCGGAAGCTTCCCTGCAGCAGCTCTATGATCTCAACGAACAGCGACGGCTGACCGTAGAGGAATTTTATGAGAAGCTCGATCAGGATCCACAGCCTTTTGCTCCTTATGTTTGCTTCACGGAAGCCCATAAGGGTATCCTGGGATTGCTGGCACAGCGTAAGCTGAGACGGTATGTCTCTTATCCCGAAAAAATGTCAAGGAGCATCTTTTTGTTGACGTTGAGACAAAAGACCTGAAAAATAAGAGGTTATCACCAAAGCCGACATATAAGGAACTCCAGGCGTACATTGAAGCTAAATATGGCTTCAAGGTCACACCATTATACATAGCGCAAGTGAAAGATGAGCTTGGGCTGGAAAAGCAATACTCTTTCGTGGACGGCGGCGTTGCTGCCAAAACAAGACCACAATGCCCTCAAGAAAAACATGATGCGATTGTGGCCGCATTCAAGCACTTTAGAATGATATAAGAAATAAATGAGTGCTTCATAACACTATATACGATATGTGACTTTGGGCTTGATTTTATAGTTGCAGCTAATGTCAAAGAATTTGTATAACATCAACCATATTGGTAGGGGATAAATTTTCTCTAAATACTGTTACTACAGGTATTGTCAAAATTCTTTCAGAAATCAACATGTAATTCAGATGTTGAAAATAGTAATTCAAAAAAGAAGGTGGCAGGAAGAAAAACCATCCTATCAGTTAGCTCCATGCTTGCTGTTCGAGAAACTTTTTTTTGAATTGACTCATTGGCTGACAAATAAGATGATATCGTTAGTTAACTTCTATCAGCTCATGGAAAGATCTGATCAATTCCAAAATATCACCTCGTCTAAACTAAAGATCCTTAAGCGACCGTTTTCCTTGCTCCATCCCAATCGACGACTGGTAGAAAGTTGTAAGAATCCAACGGATTCAAGGTCGAATTGAAGACCATCCATATTATAGTTTGTCGCGTTTGTTTCAATCAGTGGCTTAACTATTGCGGTCTGATCCTCAAACTGAATCAATATATTTCCTTCCGGTGTAAAATCAGCAGTTTCAATATTTTTGTCAAATCCTGTTCTGCTGATGAATTCTCCATCAGCCAAATTCCAGACCCAAACTTTATTGTCGGAGAGTGTAGCCATCACCATGCTTGAGTCTTGAGAAACCTTTACATTCCTAAACCAGCCCAGGTTGTTTATTTTTGCAACTTCCCTCTTGCTGGCAAAATCAAAAATCTTAATGAAACCATCTTCCTCTGTCGAATAACCAATGACATACTTCCCATCCGGACTCATTGTAAAGTCAGCGTCTGCGCTGTTCCTCCCAGTCCGAACAATAACGATATCTCCCAACTCATCCTGCGTTTCCAAATTTTTAAAAAATACATTCTGTAAGTTCAACTTCGCAATTACAGGCCCATTCCCCACAAATTCAATCTTATAGCCTTGACCGGCACCAAACAGATACAGAAAATCCCAACTCCCTTGTTCAAAAACTGCAATGTCAAATCCGGTTCTAATTGCCATATACTTTTGATCAACCGAAAAAGCCACTATACCAACCCAGTTGAAATCATCTGGATTGTAATCTGAAATATTAATTGTTTTGATACATTCAATAGGATTTAGTTGATAAATATGAACAGTCTGCTCATCACCAACAGCGACAAACCGTTCGTCAGGAGAAATCCCAAGCAAGCTGACATTTTCAATATTTAACAACTCTTTTACCTTAACCCTTCTGGTCGTACCGATATCGAATTCTGATTCTCCCAGGCTCGCAGCTAGCTGTTCCTGAGCGGGAGACGCAACCGATTCAGGGCTTCTGTCTATCTCAGCTTGGGGTTCGTCAATCGTTGCTGTTGGTTGTGTTTCAGTTACGGCAGGCTGGGTTTCAACCATCGTGGCAGTCGAAATGCCGTTTGAAGTTTGATATTGTGGTATTCTAATGGGTTTCAGGAGCATATAAATTATCCATATGGTAATGATCAATAGCGTGATCCCAAAACCTGCAATCACCCAGACTAAACTTTTCTTCCCGGACGCGGTTTTTGATTGGGCTGAAATATCGACCTTAGGTTTATATACATTGCTCTCAATGCTTGTTCCAGATTTGAACTTGCTTTCCGATCTATTATCGCTAAAAGGACGGCTGGTGGCTTTCCCATGGGTCAATAAATCTGCGGAAAATTCCTCTATTGAACTGTGACGATCTACAGGCGAAGTTGCAAGCGCTTTAGCAATAAGCTGTCTGACCGAACCTGACAATTGAGCATTAAATACAGGACCGTCGATTAGATGCTTCGTCATCACATCAGCTGGTGTTTTTCCCTCAAACAAAACCTCACCCGTCAACATCTCATAGAGAATGCAACCCAAGCTGTAAATATCAGTCTGAGGAGTGGCAGGCTCACCGCGCCAGACTTCCGGAGCCATGTAGGCCGGTGTGCCGACCAGGCCGCCGCTCATGGAAAGGGAAATGCTTGAGTCGGTATGCAAGGCTTTAGCAAAGCCAAGGTCGCTGATGCGGGCCTGGCCTTCCTCATCAAAAAGGATGTTGCCCGGTTTGAGGTCGCGGTGGATGATGCCTTTTCTATGCGCGTAACTCAGACCGTCAGAAACCTGGCTTAGGACAGTGAGGGCTTTTCCTTCAGGCAGGGAGCCTTCTTTTTGAAGTAGGTCTTTCAAGGACCCGCCTGGCATATAAGCCATGGCGATGTAATAAAGCCCTTGATATTCGCCAAAATCGTAAACAGGAACGATGTTGGGATGGTCAAGTTGTGCCGCCAGCTGGGCTTCGTTGCGGAAGCGGGAGACGAAACCAGGGTCGTTGACCAGGTTGGGATGCAAAACTTTCACCGCGACGATGCGATTTAAAACCACATCGCGGGCTTTATAGACCACCCCAAACCCACCTCTGCCCAATTCTTCAAGGATTTCATATTTGCCAAGATTCATGATGCCATCCCTTACTGAAACAGATTATCCTTTTTATTATATTGTATATTTTTGCTTTTTATTAAAAACGCGTCAAGCCAAGGGCAAACGCATCGTAATAAGGACGATTTTTATTCGAATCAAGCGTAAATACGGACATTAGCTCAATCTTTTTAGCCAAGCCTGGAAAATAATGGGTCTAAAAATCAAAACTTCACTTTTCAGGCAGTCACATCGTGCCCTTTGGGTACCAGTGCCCGTAAGGGTGTTACGAGCCCATTCAGAAGCCCCTTTGCCCGTCAGGGTATGGCAATCTGCAGTTAATCATTTTCCCATTCCACTCTTGAGCGACAAAAGCTTAAAAGCAGATCGCCACGTCGCCCTAAAGGGCTCCTCGCGATGACTACCAGGCAACAGCACGACATGCATCTTATTTGCCGCAGTGAAACAGGGCATTTCATGCCTAAGAAACTTCATTAAAGTAATTTAGATGCAATTATCCACTAGCGGCAAGCCCTGTCTAATGCACCTTTATAGCCGATTGTTGGTCAGCAATGTGTTCTTTTTACCCCTGCTCCCGGCAAGGCATAATGGCCTGAGTGCACTTATGACTGTTTTGCTTGCGTTTACAGGTAAAAACCTGTTTTTAAAAATTTTTTAATTCAAGGGGGCAGGCCCCCTTGAACCCCCGGAAATTAGAATTTAGAAGATAGAATCCCGCAGCTATGGCTGCGGGAGGGCGCAGCGGAACCCGTAGTTGCTGCCCGAATTGGTTGGAATGTAGATGAGCCGGTAAGCCGCCCGGATACTCCTACTGACATTGTACCAGGAGCCGCCACGTAACACTCTGGATTCCCCGGAAGTGGGTCCTGTTGGGTTCTCCGCAGGACTGTTGCTGTAATAGTCGCTGCCATACCTGTCCCTTACCCATTCCCACACGTTGCCTGCCATGTTCAAAGCCCCATAGGGACTGACGCCTCCCTCATAGTCTGTCACCGGGCTGGTATCGCCTACACAATAATTTGGGTTTTCATAAGTACCTTGATTGAAATTTGTCAACTGGCAGGTCGGGCTTTCATCACCCCAGGGGTAGGTCCTGCCATCTGTCCCTCTGGCTGCTTTTTCCCACTGCGCTTCTGTCGGCAAGTCTCCTCCCGCCCACTGGCAATATGCCTGTGCCTGATGCCAGCTCACATAAATGACCGGATAGTTGTCATATTCCGGGTTGCCGTAGTAACTGCTGCGAGTGTAAGAATCAGTATATTTGGGCTTCGTGCAATCTCCAGCGGCAACACACAGTGCGTATTGCGCGTTGCTGACCTCACACTTGTCGATCCAGTAGGCATCCAGAAATACCGTGTGTACCGGTTTTTCATCGCTGTCACCATTGTTGCTCCCCATTTCAAACTCTCCCGCTGGTACGTAGACCATTTCCATCCCATCTGTCTCACGAATAGTAGTGCGTATTTGTATCGGCGCCTGGGTTGGCGCAACGTCCAGCACAGGTGTAGAAGCTACACGCCTTTCACTATTCAAAAGATTAAAAATGATCACAATTAGCATCAGAGCCAAAATGCCAATTAAAATTAAACAACCCAGGCCAGTGAAAACAGCCAATTTCTTTTCATTTTTCATTTTCGGGGCCTGGTATTGATCCTGGCTACTTGTCTTTTCAACACGATTTGAAATATGCGGAGCGGATGCCTGAGGTATTGGCTTGTGTTCCTGTGATACGGGCTTTTGAGTGCCGGTTGCTTTCTGAAAACCGCCCACTCTATTGCTGCCAGCTCCCAACGCTGGTTCTACAGTGGGTGATTTTCGTTCTATCGAAGGAGGTATTGGCATCTCAGTCAATGGTTGTTTTTCAATCGGTTCAGGAAGGGGCTTTCCTATTGTTTTGTCCTCTCCCCTTGCAAACACCTCTCCGGTATCGTTCCTTGAGGCAGTCAGGAGCTTATCGGAAGCCTCACGAATTGCTTTGATGTCCTTGTAGCGATCTTTTGGATCTTTGGCAAGGCAGTTAGTGAGCAGCTCGTGCCAGCCAGCGGGCAATTTGTGTCTGAACTGGGGTCCATCGATGACGTGCATGGTCATGACTTCGGCGGGGCTGGTGCCTTCGAAGAGGACTTCGCCAGTGAGCATTTCGTAAAGGATGCAGCCCAGGCTGTAAATATCGGTTTGAACCGAAGCCGGTTTATTGCGCCAGAGTTCAGGCGCCATGTAGGCAGGAGTGCCAACCAGGGTACCGCTGGCGGTCATGCTGATGCTGGAAGCGTCGCTGATGACACGGGCAAAGCCGAGGTCGCCAATCCGCGCGCGGCCGTTCTCGTCCAGCAGGATATTGCCGGGTTTGAGGTCGCGATGGATGATCCCTTCGCCGTGGGCATAGTCGAGACCCTGACAGACGTCTTCAAGGATCTGATACGCGCGTTCTGGCGAGAGTTTGCCTTCTTGCGCGAGTAATTGTTTGAGCGAGCCGCCAGCCATGTATGCCATGGTGATGACGTAGCGGCCATCGATCTCGCCAAAATCATGCACAGGAATGAGGTTGGGATGCTCAAGCTGAGCCGCCAGGCGGGCTTCGTTGCGGAAGCGGGAGACAAAGCTTTGGTCGATCAGCAGGCTTGGGTGAAGAACCTTGAGCGCGACAATCCGCCCCAAGACCTCATCTTCAGCTTTGTAAACCGTCCCAAACCCTCCGGAACCAAGCTCTTCAAGAATTTTATAGCGTCCAAGGTTCATAAAAACACCATAATCCCATAATCGTCGATAATTCAATCCCTATCCCAGGTGTAGCAATAGGCAAGAGTATCAGCATCAAAGTCATATATTTGCGGATAATAACATTCTAACCTTGTAGTATAGAAATCTTTTCTTTTGGTGACCTCACCTGTTTCAATGTTTCCTGTCATTAGCTCATATGGACCACGCTGTCCATTGGAATCCATCGTAAAGCGATAGAAAACAAAAGCAGGTTCATCATGGGCCCAGGCAAGATTCATATATCCATATCCTGAAGGTGGTGCATATTTCTTCAAGGAGGTTCCATCTCTCTTCACAGTCCAAATAGTCCATCCTCTTTCATCATTTCCATCCATGGACATTCTTGTCCAAAAGCCTAAATATTCACCTGTCTCAGACCAGGTGATACCATTAACATCAGGATAACCGTTGTACTCGTTTTGAATCTTTGAGCCGTCAACAACAGTTCGAATTGTACCATTGGTAATATCCACTACCATCACAGAACCAAGATCTCTATAGGCAATTTCTCTTCCATCAGGTGACCAACTAATTTCTCTGTTACTCATTTCTCCAGTAGCAATAACTTCTTCAGTTTTTTGAACTGGATCAATTATTACGAGTTCAATATCATCTCTGACAGCAGCCACAAGTGAGCCGTTTGGGGACCAAATCAAGGAATCATAGGCATGAGAATTATCAGTTAATAAATAATCAGTAGATTGACTATCTGCGCAGCCAATACATTGAATATAGATATGTACATTTTCCAATGACCTCGTGTTTGGTTCATTGGGATTTACCGAATAAAGTTTAAGAAGTTTATTATCAAACATTGCTTCTGATACGGACATTGCGCTAATAGGTAGATCGGGGACAGTCGGAGTGACAAGTTTTTCTTCAGTTTCTTTAACCTGAGTTGTTGCTGTTGGCATAGCTGTAAGTTCGCGAGTTGGTTCGTCGTAGACTTCTGTCGGCTCAGGATAGACATACACAGCCTGTTTGGGTCTGTTGGTCAAAACGAGAATAAGCACAATCGTCACCAGCCCAAGTCCAATTAGCAGGGGAATCAGCCAGGGTTTATTGCTGCCAACAAGTTTATTCTCTTCCTCCAATCTTTGTGAGACATTGACAAAGGCGGAGAGGTCTTCCTGTTCATCAACCTCAATCATATCAGGCTCAAGAATGGGTTCATCACCAGGCTGGAGCTTCGAATCAGATGGAGTCAGAAGCTCCTCTTCATCTGCGGTTGGTTGTGCTTCAAGGGAGTCAAGGTCAGGCTCGGTTTTCTCCATTTCAACAGCTGGGTCTTCCTGAAGAAATTCAACATTCTCACTTTTGTCTTGAGATACTGTTTCCTCCTGAAAGTCCTCGACCAAATTTTCCTGGACATCCTTGTTGACTTCTTCCTTTAGGTCGTCAAAAATCTGCTGTATAGAAGCATAACGGTCCTGTGCTTTTGGGGCGAGACATTTTTCGAGGATATTCTTCCAAAACAGTGGCAGCGCTCTTGTTTCCAGTTTTGGACCGTGAATGACGTGTTTGGTCATGACCTCAGCAGCGCTTTCGCCATCAAAAAGCACCTCTCCGGTCAGAATCTCATAGAGGATACATCCAAGGCTGTAAATATCAGATGCCGGACTGGCGGGTTTGCCCTCCCAGATCTCAGGCGCCATGTAGGCAGGAGTGCCGATCATGCCACCGCTCATGCTAAGCGAAAGGCTGGCATCGCTGTGGATGGCTTTGGCAAAACCGAGGTCACTGATGCGGGCAATGCCATATTGGTCAAAAAGGATGTTGCCCGGTTTGAGGTCGCGGTGAATGATGTTGTTGTCATGAATGACCTGCATGCCCTGCAGAATCTGAGAAAAAACATCGCGAGCCTTATCAGCATCAAAGGCGCCTTCTTTGTTGAGGCGGTCCTTAAGCGAGCCACCACTCATGAGCCCCATGGCGATAAAGAAACGCCCATCAATCTGACCGAGATCATAAATAGGGACGAGGTTAGGGTGGTCGAGACGGACAGCCAGTTTGGCTTCCTGATTGAAGCGACCAATAAAACCCGGGTCGACAGTGAGTTGACTGTGCAATACCTTGATCGCGACTACCCGATCCAAGGTTTGGTCTTCAGCTTTATAGACGGTACCAAAGCTGCCCCTGCCAAGTTCTTCAATTATTTTATAACGTCCAAGATTCATGAAACCTCCGTTTTTGTTCAGGTTCTCTCATTAGTGAGAACCAATTTTTCTGCTTTCGCCACACTCAGGACAAGTGCTGGCGTCATCAGAAAACTTATAACCACAACGCGCGCAGGTGTAGACTGTTTTTGTTTTCTTCTGTCTGCTGACAAAGAAGATAAAGACTGCTATCAGCGCGATCAAGCCCAACCAGACCCAGGGAACTTTTAAGAGGTCAGAAATGCCTGGGGTGGGTTCTTCGTCGAGAGTTATGGACTGTTCAGGCTCTGCTGTGACCACTGCGGAGGTGGGATTTTCAGAAATTTGTTTCACTTCAGGAGTGAGTGACCCTTGTACCTTTGTCGTTTCCTGCGAAACTTCGGTGGGGTTATCTGTTGCGCTCTGCTGTTGGAGAGCGCTGATCTTTTGGTCAATCCCGGTCAATAGCACAGTTTTTTGCTGGGTTGCACCATCACGAACAAGGTTGACATTGGTGGTGACCTGCGCGCCGGCCTGGGTCAGTTGACTCTCATAGGTGAGAACATACTGGGTTTTGAGCATATCAGCAATTTCTTTGAAAGTTTGGGCAAGTTCCGAGGAACGCGGGGCAAAACGCACCAATCCACCTGTTTCACTCGCCAGCCTGGTCAGATATTCTTCATCCGTATGATAACCGAGACCGATGATAAAGACAGGCACATTCAGCTCTTTTGCCATCTGAATGGGGATCTCGGGGTCGCCTGCGTTGGCGGGGTCGTTGACACCGTCGCTGAGCAGGAGAATCGCCCGATGCCCTTCCGGCAGTTGAGCAGTCAGCGCAATCGCTTTCTGGAGAGCATTGTAAAGTTCTGTTCCTCCCCCGGCTTCGAGGCCTTCAACCGCATCATAAATGACTTTGAGTTCCTGGGTAAAACCGTATTCCTTTTCTGCCTTGAGTAGTTTTGGATCTGGATCCACTCCATCAGAAAAGGCAACCAGAGCAGCCTGATCCTGACTGCCAAGCCGATCAAGGAAGCGGGCTGCGGCAACTTGAGCATCTTCCAACGCCTGCCCGACCATGCTTCCAGAAACGTCAAGCACCAGGGCTACTGCCAGCGGGGAATCATCATCTATTTCGAGCTTACTCGGCGTAAAGGGTTCGCCCTGATCCTCCTGAATCTGAAAATCAGAGGCTTTCAGGGTTTTGATGGCAGCGCCAGTTGATTCCCAGGCACTTAAGCGAAGTTTAACTTCGGGAAAATTGTCTATATCGACAGAATCGACAATGAAATTAATTGTAGGATTGGTGGCTGCGACAAAAAAGAGCAGAGCCAACAGTGCCAGGAGCAACTTTACAATTATCTTTTGTTTTTTCATACTATCCCTCATATTTCAACAAAGAGTTTAGGCAACATCAATAAATTTATTGCCGCAGTAAGGACAATGCCGGGCCAGGGCTTCAACCTGTCTGCCGCATTTTGGACAGGTTTTGGCTTCCTCATCCAAAGGTAAAGCTGCTCCACTGGGTTGGACCCTTCCGCTCCTGTAACCAGAATGGGTCACATTATCGTGGTCACCAATAATGACGGAAGGGCTGGTGCGCATATTGGCAAAAGCTTTGGCAGTGTCGGCAAGTGTATCCAAAGCATGTTTGGAGGATTCAAGCGCGCGTTCGTTGGCGCGATCAAGATCACTGACCCGTTTTTCGGTCATTTCGTCCATTTTATCGAGCCATTCTTTCTGTTCTCCCAACAGACGCTCATACATTTCTTTTTCTTTCTGACTTGCGTTGCCTTCGGCGATGGCCTTATAACGTTCGGTAAGCGCATTGACCACCTGAGGATTTTTCTCAGCGGCAAGGGCTAGAATTTGCTCTTCACTCATGTGCTGAAGAGCTTCACTTTGTTTAAGATCAGCGAGGATCTTTGCTTGATCAACAGGGGAAACGACAATAAGTTGCTCTGCAGTAAAGGTACCGATTTTTTCAAGACGCTTGAGTTCGTGCTCACGCTCAGAGATACGGGCACGTTCTTCCATTTCAAAACGTGACAGGTCATCTTCCAGCTTTGCTTTCATGAGAGCGATCTCATTATCGCGCGCGATCCTGAGGTTTTCTTCCATGTCGAGGCGTTCGAGGGCTTTCAGATTTCGAAGAATGTGCTCTGCCAGGTCCGCATCTTTGAGCATCTGATCGTTATTCATCTCATTGATCAACTGTTGGCGCTCGATCTGTAGTTTGGTTTTTTCGAGCTCAAAACGCTCCCATTCCCTCTTATTTTCAATTTCAGCGAGAACAATCTCCCTATTATTTTCAAACTCGAAATCCCGCGTTTTTCGAAGGCTAGCTAAATCTGCCTCATATTCTTCTTCGCGGAATTTGCGTTCTTCCCGTTTTTTGTTGTTTTCGAGTGTTAGGATTAAAATATCTCTTTGGTATTTTTGCTCGATGTCAAGTTTGTTGAGCAACAAAGCCCTGGCACGTTCATGATCTTCTGATTCCTCCCGCCAGGTGCGCATAAGCTCTTCGTATTCCTTCTTGTCCAGAATCTCCGCGCGATCTATTTCTTTGAGGAAGTTGCGCAGATCGGTTTCGGATTTGACTTCGTTCATCTTGTCCGAATTTACCGCGTCGCGCATGCGCTGATAAAGGTGGATCTTCTTTTCTTCAAGCTCGATTTGCGCTGTTTCTTCAGCCAATCCCACCAGATCCAGTTCGGTTTTGACCGAGAGGAGCGATTTGCGACCCTCAAGCTCCGCATCCTGTTCAGCAATCTGTAAGGCGTATTCGCCTTTCTTATTATTGACCCGATCAATAACTTCAAGATTCATCTGCAAAGCGCGCACCTGCAGGAAGCGTAACCCTGCCTGAGCGAATGAGCGTCTCAAAGCCTCTTCAAGCGCGAGCTCGAATTTTGGTCTTAGGGAAAAATCTTCCGCGAGCTCTTCAACGGTGTGTGAGCGAACCCACTGACTGGCAACAGCCTCAATTTCTGGGAAGAGGTGCTCTCTGAGAACATTATTGGTAAGGCGCTCGCGACCCCTGAGCATGTTGATCAGGAATTTAGCTGGTTCCTGAACCTCAACCTGTAGTTTTACAGTCATGTTCACAGGCAAGGGGTCTTTACTGAACAAGCCTGTAATGGGGAAGTCGAGATCCGTCGGAGTTATCTGGACCAAAAGTGCGGTGATTCTCTTAGGTAAACCAGAGCGGAAAAGGTTGCCGAAGCGCTGGCTGAAAGAATCGAGCATATAGGACCCAGGTGGGACGACGCCAACGTTCGCGCCATCTTCAATTAGCATCCCGTTTGTGCCGGGTTCTACCAGAATGCCTTTCTTAAGTAAGCCAGGCAAATCTTCAGTATCAATCCGCACCGCGAAATCGTTTTCAGTGATAACCCAACGATTACTGGCGATTCTCGCTGCCTGGCTTGATTCCAGCTCCTGACTGCAGTTCATGCAGTAAAGTGCATCCCCTGGATTCGTTGTTCCACAAGCGCCACATTTAATCGTGCCTGAACCGAGGGGTTTGGCACAACTTTTACAGAAACTCGCGTCAGCTGGGTTTTCAGCACCGCAGTTAGGACAATTTTGTTTGCGTGAAAAAAACATGGTCTCCTCCAATAATTGATAATGAGCTAAATGCTCTCAGTATTTAAGATACGACTGCGACCAACAAAGTCGCTGATAAAGACATCTAATTCGGCTTCATATTTTTGAATTAACTCATGGATTGATTTGGAATCCGAGCCAGCATTTTGGATTTCCTGAGCTGACTGAGTCAGCATGGCAGCTTTGATAAGCAGTACCTCATCTTTATCCATCAGCAAACTCCAACTGGCTTTGGTCAGTTTTATATCTTCCATGAGGTAAACAGGTTTGCCAACCTTGGCATCTTTCAGTTTAGGCAAGAACTCTTCGAGCTTTCTTTCGAATTGTTTGATTTCAAGGGCAAGATCTTCATTACCAGCACGATAAACCTTGCCACGCAACTCGTTAAGAATCTCCCATTGCTGGTTGAGCTCCATTTGGGATTGCTCGCGGATGACCCGATCAATTGTTTGGCAATCTTTGAACTTAATATTGTCCAATCCAAGTAACTCAACCGGTTTTTTGACGACTGCAAAAAAACCTTCCCACTGTTTGAAGAGTTTACTAACGCTTTCAATGACCACGGCTAGCACAAACATCCAGATGGAAACGTAAAACTCGCTTCTGGTTAACCATTCAAACCTTGAGGAGCCTTTTAGCATGAAATATGTTGCTACAAGCGCGCCAATAATTACCACAACGATCCAGATCACACGCGGCACCCACCAATTATTGAGAATGGGACTGTCTGGTCGATTGCCGGCATCAATCTCTTTTTTGACTAAAAGCGACCTCAATCTGAAGTTATGGCCAGGCTGATTATCATTAGTCACAGTTTCCGCCCAGTCTTTCAACTTGGTCTGGTTTTTCTTTTCAAAATTGATAGGGAAGAGTTGGGCTTTCTTTGGAAGAACAACACCATTATCTTTTAGTATTTTTTCGAGCTCTGCTTCATTTTCTGCCTGGGCAACTTTTTGTTCAAACTCAAGATCCTCTAGTTTTTGATTAAGCTTAAGTATCTGCTGCTGGATGGCAATTCGCTCTTCCTGACCCCAGAGACTGATAATGAGAATGTCTTCAAAGCGGATGCCTTTATTTGGCAGTAGATTTGCTAATAGTGTCGTCGCTTTTTGAGTAAACTCAAACTCAAGTTTTCCACTGGTCAGATCATCTGCGGTGTAATTCCGTACCATTGAAGCAAAGGTCTGGTAAAGTTCAGGCAAATCGATCACAAGATTGTTGGTGGAAATCTCTCCTTGTGGAATCACAACCTCCTGGAAGAACCTGACTTCATCTTCGACAGCTACAGCACAAAGAATGTTTAGGTCGAGTAACTTTTCGTCACCACTGAGCAGATTGCTGATTGATACTGAGGCATTAAACTTTTCTGATGGGATATAGCCTGCCCAGAAACCGGCACCTTTTCCACGAAGGCGGTCAAGTTTGCTGATGACCTGGTTTTCACCTGGCGTATAGAGGTCATGGCTTCCGTCACGAAAAAGCGATATGCCTGTTCGTCCAGGCGACACGATAAGTTTTTTGCTCAGCCAACCGGAAAGGTCTTCAATCTGAAAGGCTTTGGCGAGGTAATTCCTGGTTTGGTTTTGTTGTTTTGGTTTCTTTCTGCTCATAGGTCCTCAATTATCTCATTTGTTTGTACATGGCTGGTATCGGGATGCTAAGTTGCTCCTGGATTTTATTGGCAAACAAAGCAACATTATTTTTATGTTTGTCATCTAGTTTAATTGTACTGATCAATGCCAGACGTGTATCCGCATTTGCAAGCGGATCAGTGCTGATCAAGGTTGCCAGATCAGCTATACCTAGGTCTTTGAGATCAAAACGAATGTTACCGGCAATAATTGCGGCATGAGGTACACACATGGGTCCAGCGTTAATTTCTACCTGGCGCATAAGAAGCTGCCCGAGAACGTATCGCAATGGTTGTGAAAACTCTATTGCGGCACTTCTGTCAAATCCCTTCATGATTTTATCTGAATTATCACGAAAAAATAATATTGCTCTTAGCATGTTATTGGGATGACCACGATGGTTTTCAAAAATAATACTTGATTGATTTCTGATTTCTTCCTGGAAGGACCAAAACAGTCGGTTTGGGAAATCGACTTTAATCGCTTTATTCCAGGAATCCAGGTTATGTATTGGATGTTTGGTAGAAAAGAGATGATTGGAAAGATATGACTCGATCCAGGTTGCCCAACCTTCTTCGAGAATAAGGCTGCTGGATAACAAAATTTGATACTGTTGGTAGGGGATCGAATCATTTAAATAAGTAGCGTCTTCTTTGTGGAAACGATTAGCTATCTCTATATTCCTGAAACCAAGAAGGTTCAATGTCTTCCCGAGCTCACTTGTTAACCCCAGGAAACCATGTCCTAATTTTTCATGGATTGCTGTGCCAGCGATATCCCTGTAGATAACGGGATGCGCAAGCGCAAGTTTTGGGTCCACTTGATTCATTCGACCAAATGCCCACCCATTTATAAAACAACCAATACCAGAGATGTCTACACCCAAAGTGTATCCATCCGCTCTCTCGGCTTCTCTGATATCTTTCTCGATGTGTTGCGCTTTATCAGATTCTGATAGTTTTGCGTCATGGTATAGGTTGAAATAAAACTCACCTGCTGTCTCACAATATACAACTGGATATTTCAGGAAGTTCTCATGAAAATACGCGTCCATATTGAAAAGATTGATAAATTCACGGTCAATGAGGTTCAGATTATTACTATGAGTCAGATCCACTTGTTGCAAACCAACAGGACTGCTCAGTTTGGTTTGAATGGAAGGAATCTCCTGATCCTTAAATCTGTTCCTGGAGTAGATCAGGTCAGTTTCACGAACATGATCAAGATAGGATAACACCCGATTCAGGTAATTTTCTTTTTCTTCAGTCATCTCATTCTGGATTTGATTGACACGTTTCCGATATTCATTCATTTTATCTTCTAAGCTCATTTTTTAATCTTCCTTCCTTTTCTCATTTCCGACTAACGCAGTGGTATCTTACAATAAGGGCAATATCGTAAATTAGTACCAACTTCAATTTCTCGCTGGCATTCCTTATTAGGACATATTATCTTGGTTTTCCCAGCTCCCGTAGTGGAAGACTCAGAATATGTTCTGTCCAAAACGCTTTTGCCATTGGTTGAAACGCTCAAACGGCTTTCCTCATGTAATCCAGCCCCGTGAATGATATCGACCCGATCCCCTTTTTGTGTTACATAGTCGCCATGAATAACGAAATTTACAGGTTGAGAAGACGCCTCTTCACGCTGCTTGGCGACAGCAACAGAATTATTAAACCGGTCGCGATAATCTTTCCCCGTGCTATCTTTCCACGTCCAATCGATCTGAAGCGGCACAAAATCGCCGATTTCTTCGCGTAAAGGCTTAATATGGATTTCTTGAACCCGGGTCAGATCAGGCGCCAAATTGAATTCTTCTTCTGTAGTATCTGCTTCTACAAGAAAATAGTCTTCATTCAATTTGAACTTAATTTGTTTCGCTCTGCCATATCCGATATTTTTAATGGTTAGTGTCAGGTAATTCCATTCCATTTCCCGCAAGCCGGTTGCGGTTTTCACTTCCATTACGATCACCTTTGGCAGCAATTGGTATTTTCGTACCATTTCCCTGCAATGTTCTTCCCGATCTTTGATACCCGCTTCATGGAAAGCTTCAACTGCCAACCTAAAAAATTTTGAGGCTTCAACATGAAAAGCAGATAAAATACCCTTCCCTATCATCTCCGGAGTGATCTCACTGGCAATGATTTCCGCATGTTTTTGGTAAGCTTCACCGGATTCTGTTGGACGATCCAATTTCGCCCAGGCTTTTGCAGCAATCAGATAATCAGCAAAATGCTCACCTAATTCAGCCATTCTTTGCCACATCCAGGGCTCAAATTTTTCTTCAGAAATAGCCAGGTATTGCTTTAATGCCTCAAGTTCCTTTTTATGCTGACCGGCTTCTTTGTAATCTTTCGCAGCGCTGACGTACAAGCCATTTTTCATCTGCCAGTCAGCTGCCACTTCAAAATTTCCTGCTTGTCGGAGTTCATCAACTTCAGAAGGATCAAGACTTGTCATGATGATGAGCCGAATATAGTCTACCTTGCGGCCACTCTCTTTATATAGCTTTGCGGCAAGTGAATATTTTCCAGCTTGCTCCATCAGTTCAGCAGCTTTGGACTTATCTCCAAGGGAATAGAGTAGCTTTGATGCGCTTTCAGGATCACCCATGGCAAGCAGGGTTTTCGCTTCACCGGACACATCATTGATCGAGCGATAATACTCAAGAGCCCTGGAGAATAGATTATGATCGAAAGCGAGCTTTGCTGCCTTTTCTATCAGGTTCCCATGTTTGTAAAGCTGCAAAGCTTTATCGATGTCAACAATCCTTCCTATGTAAATTTCTGCAGCCCGGGCCCATTTACCCTTGAGAGCATAAATTGCAGCAGCCTCAGCAAAAGCACCCTGGTCAATCAGACTCTGCGGATCTTGCATCTCAACCTCTGCCTGGCGAATCGTGATCGAAAAAACCTTTCCCGAATATGTCCCAAACAGAAGCTGATTGTTAAACAAATGCAACTCAGTTCTGATTGGATCTTCCTCATCACCGGGCAAGTTCCACAATTCTTTTCCATCCCTCATGGAAATTGCTCGAATAGCGGCTTTGTCATCCGCCAGGAAAATTATATCGTCGATTAAAAGTGGTGAAATTCTCACCCGGTTTTCAAGTTTGGTTTGGAAATAAAATTTAGAATCTTTAAGCGAATACGAGTGAAACTGATAATATCCAATTGGATCATTTTCCGAACCTCGGGCAGTATATAAAAGATTGTCCTCGATAACCACAGGCTTGCAGTAATACCTTGGCAGAGACTGGTTTAAAACCTCTTTACCAGTTTTTGCATCGAGAACGACCATTGTTTTGCCCTTGAAAACCACGACGATGTAGTCGTCATTCCCACTTAAATGGAAGGTCGGACGACTGGGTATTGTATAGATCCAGTTTACATCGCCTGTTTCCCAATTAAGAGCAATAATATCTGTCTCATCCGACAGCGGATTTCCGTCTGAATAGACAACCTGATTCCCAAAATTATTTAAGGGTGCTGGCCACCAGCTAAGGCATTCCCGTTCCCAGACCGGAGTGCTATCAATAAAGCTCCTCAGCGCGATCACTTTTGACTCTGCGGTTCGGATGATGATATGATCCTGAATGCGCAAAGGTGGCGTGAGATCATGGCTTCTGGTCTTCCATACAACGCTTAGATCATGCTTGTCCTCATCCAGCAAACTAATGTTCCCGCCTTTAATACCCTCTATGAGCGTATGAGTATCCTGAAAAGTTACATAAAGTTTCTCATCCAGAATTGTTAGGTTGGTAGCACGCAGTCCTTTGGCTAAAGCGATCCGCCAATTTATTGAGCCATTCAGGATGGAAACACTGATGAGTTCATTGTTTTTAGTTGGCAAAAGAAAGTTATCATTAGACTGAATGAATCGGGCAAAACCTTCTCTCGATACGCCCCCGAGAATCGTCTTTAACTCCAAAGGTTGCCAATAGAACTCTCCAATCTCACCTTGACTTGGCCGTTTCCAGCCACATCTTGGGCAAACCTGATTTGCCAGTATTAAGTGGTTGTTGGGACAGAAGATTTCCATCGTCGCTAAATCACCTATTTGCTAACGGGTTGTTCCATTACGTCAGCCTGCCACTCTGTATATTTTTGGAGCACCTTTTCATCCGCCAGTGGCTTGACCTGATCAAAAGCAACCTCCATATCATTATTATTGAGAGGCTCTATCTTTAATTGATATTTACTAAGTTGGTCCAGTCCCTGATCAACAACTTTTAAAAGGTCAGGGTTGGTCCGCCGGATCATCTGATTGATGGCAATTTGTCCAATTTGCTCAATTTCTCGTCCCGCATAACCTTCAGTACGTCTTACAAGCTCGCTCAGGGGCATCTTGGTTTGATGCCCTTTATTTGTTAACTGGATATTGAAAATAGCTTCTCTTGCGGCAGCATCTGGCAAAGGTACATAGATCCTGCGCTGGAACCGACTCAGAATTGCCAGGTCGAGAAGCCAGGGGAGGTTTGTGGCACAGATTGTGAGCACAAAACTGTCATCGTCTTTCGCCTGTAAGCCATCCAGTTCTGCCAATAATGTGGACACAATGCGCCGCTCAGATCCACTTTCGCCTGATCCGCGTGCGGGTGTTAACGCCTCAAACTCGTCCAGAAAAATGACTGCCGGGCTCAATCGCCTCGCTACACTGTAAAGCGCCGTGATGAGCTTGGTACTCTCACCAAAATACTTGGAGAGCAAACTGCTCACTTTGACGTTGAAGAAAGTTGCCTGCAGGTTCCCTGCTGTCGCCGCTGCGAGCAGTGTTTTCCCGGTGCCGGGAGGTCCGTACAACAACAGGTTGCGCCAGCTGCTGATTTGCACTCCGGCTGGCTTTTGGGCTAATGCGAGGGCATAAGCTGACTTGATGGCATCCTTGGTGTCATCCAGTCCACCGATCTGATCCCAGCGCACATCGCTCTTATGGATCAGCTGAAGGACTTCCTCCTCATAGTCATCCTCACCAGTCGTGCTTTCCTTTTGGCTGTCCGTTTTATCAGCTGGTTGGGTTGGCTTTCGACTTTCTGAGTAACCAGCTTGTCCAGCCAGGCTTCTTGCCAGTGATTGGAGTTGATCGGCTTTACTGAGCCGCTCTTTGCGAATCTCAGCTGTCAAAGCACTGTCTGCATAAGAGCGCAACCAGCGTGCCGCCGCATAATAATGCTTGGCGGCTTCCTGGTCGGCTCCGCGTTTGCGGGCTTTGTCGCCCTTTTGCCGCGCGTCCTTATAAAGGGTATAGATCGAACCGCTTAGGTCTACGCTCATTTCGAAGCACCTGAGTCAGTCGATTAAATTTCGTCAAATTCGAAACCATCATCCAATGGTTTTTCTTCAGCGGGCTTTTCGGATAATTTATTATCCATCTCCTCGTAAAACTGCTCAATGGGCATGTCCCCGGCTTCGCGTGCCAGTTGCATTTGTTTCATGATCTCCAGAACATCAGCATCGTCGCTAAAGCCCTCGCTCATATAGTTATGCTTGTCGAGGCTATCGGCAAGATTCTTCATCATGGTCATGTTGAGCTCGCCATCTTCCATCGACTTTTGCATGAAGGTTACCAGTTCGCCCAAATCCATATCCCCAAAGATCGATTGCAAGCCCATCTCTTTGTTGAGGGCTTCCTGCTCTTTGATCATCACAAAACTATCGATCACCCTTAGTTGCACATAGATCGCTTCCAGGGTGCGGTCAAGGTTGTGCATGCGTGTGTCGAGCTGTTTGATCTTGAGCGCCAATACTTTTTGTTCGCGGGCGCCGGCTTTTTGGACGCCTTCGGTGAAAAGGGCGCGCTTCTGCTTCTCGATATCGCGAATCTCGTTTAAGAGCAGGTTCTGCTTATGTTCGAGGCGAATCTTGCCGCGCTGGGCGTCTTCCATCCTGATGTCGTTGAGCGTCGCTTTTTTGACCTCTTCGGTCTCGGTCATTCCCAACAGGTCCTGAGCCACCTTGAGACCATAGCTGAACAGCGATTTGGGATCCAGCTTCAGCCGCTGTTTCCCGGTTGATGTGTCCTTCGAAATTCTTGCCATTTTCTCTCCCTTAACTAAATTGATTTATATCTTTTGAATCGCCAGGCCGATATCATCAAGTTCGACCAGGCGGTATTTCCCTGTTTTTGCCATCCTTCTGAAGGTTTCCTTGATCGCCAGCTCAGAGAAGGGCAATTCCTTTACCGCGTTGCTCAAAGTCAGGCTGGAATGTCCCTTCTCGAGCATCAGATTTTCGATTTCTTCCTCAGCATCCACTGCTTCTTCGGTCAGCAAGGCTGGGTTGAAGAGCTCGGCATACTGCACTGAGCGGATATCTTTAAGTGGATAGATCAGTTCGTTGGTCTGCATATCATAGAGGTAGACCAGCAGATCGTCGTGGGTAAACGAGCTTTGTTTTTCCGACCCGACAATGATTTCCTGCGCTTCTTTTTTCCATCCGGTGGGGGAAGCAAGCACCAGCAGTTTAAAGCTCCCATCCATCGGCATTGCCTCACTGACGTGGATCAGCGCGTCTTCCAGGTCTTGCTCATCCAGCGGATAAGTGTCCAGCCCATCGCTGACCATCACATCCAACCGGCTCAACACCCGAATTTCAACGATCAATGGGCTGCCAGCTTCACCTTTGCCGGGCTTATAGTGGTATTGCAGCCAGGCGTTCAGCGGTTGTTCGCCCGTTTCGCGTGAATCAAGCATCACTTTGCCCTTCAGACGCAAAACTTCAGCGCGCTCATCCCCGCTTTTCAGGATCGCTTCCCAATCCGGGATGCTCAGGAGCATGCCTGTCCGCGGGTGAGCCAGCGATTCGATCTGGCGAATGCGCGTGCGCAGGCGGTTGAGGTAGTTGAGTTCCCGCAGCCTTGCCTGGCTGGCGCGGATGCGCACAGGTCCCTGCTGGTCAGCTTGTTTGCGCAGCGAGACAGATTCGGTCAGCGATTGATGGGCGCGGCATTGCTTTTTACCTCTTGAAAGGCAGTCGGTGCAGATCACCTCAAGGCAGCCGGCGTGGTTGCAGCGCTGGGCGATCTTGTCAGCGTCGCGCAATATCCTCAGGCAGGAGCCGCATTTGACGATCTTTGGTGAAACCACCTCAACAGGGTCAGGGCTGGAGCTGATCGATTCTTCCAGGTCTGCCTGGCGAATGTAGTAAAGCCCGCCAATTTTGACCGCTGGCAGTTCTTCCGCCCAGATCCGGCGGTACACCGTCCGCGTGCTGACCCCAAGCAATTCTGCGACTTGTTTTATTCGGAGTAATTTGTCTGCTTCGTTCATCTTGCTCCCCGCATGGACCTGAGAATTGTCCATGAATGTACATGATTGTACACTTTATCGCGGTGCTGTCAAGGGTGAAAATGGGCAATTATTAGCATGTTATTTTGGGAAGGTTGCCATGCCACCTGAATAGACTGGCAGGCTGAATTTTGTTGGAACCCAGTAGTTTGATTGGCTTTCTCTGGCAGGCTGAATTTTGTTGGAACCCAGTAGTTTGATTGGCTTTCTCTGGCAGGCTGAATTTTGTTGGAACCCAGTAGTTTGATTGGCTTTCTCTGATTAAGCCCGATTTATTGGACACATCAATATGTATAATTAGAATGTGGCATTATAGCTACAATTGCCGAAAAATAAGCTAAAAGGATGGAAAACACAATGGACAATCAATTACATAATTCAATAGTGAGTTTTATATGGGGTATTGCTGACGACTGCCTCCGTGATGTATATGTACGCGGTAAATACCGTGATGTTATTTTGCCGATGACGGTTATCCGTCGTCTGGATGCGATGCTTGAGGATACCAAGCAAGCGGTATTGGAGATGAAGAAAACGTTGGATGCCGCAGGTATCACCAATCAATGGCCAGCACTTTGTAACGCGGCTGGACAGGCTTTTTGCAATGCCTCGCCATTCCGCCTGCGCGATCTCACCAGTCGTGCTAAGAAGCAGACGTTGAAGGCAGATTTTGAAGCCTATCTTGATGGGTTTTCACCTAATGTGCAGGAAATTCTTGATAAATTCGAATTCCGCAATCAAATCAACAGAATGATTGAAGCTGATATACTTGGTGCAGTCATTGAAAAATTTGTCTCTCCGGCTATTAACCTGAGCCCCAAGCCGATTTATACAGATGATACAAAAACAGAGATTAGACTACCAGCACTCGACAATCACGGTATGGGCACTGTTTTTGAGGAACTTATCCGCAGATTTAATGAGGAAAATAACGAAGAGGCCGGTGAGCACTGGACGCCTCGCGATGTTGTTGAACTTATGGCCGATCTTGTATTTATGCCTATTGCCGACAAGATAATGGATGCCACCTATTCATGTTATGATGGTGCTTGCGGTACTGGCGGCATGTTGACAGTTGCACAGGAACGGTTAATGAATCTTGCAGCGAAGACCGGCAAACAGGTATCGATTCATCTTTTCGGTCAGGAAATCAACCCTGAAACATACGCAATAGCAAAAGCGGATATGCTGTTGAAAGGAGACGGAGATCAAGCTGATCATATTAGCTTTGGTTCCACTCTGTCGAACGATCATAACGCAACCCGCCAATTCGATTTTATGCTCTCTAATCCACCTTACGGTAAAAGCTGGAAGACCGATGCTGAGAAAATGGGCGGTAAAAAAGATATTCTTGATACTCGGTTTAATGTTTATCTTGAAAACGGCGAACAGCTTTCTATGATCCCTCGCACAAGTGACGGTCAGCTTCTTTTTCTGCTGAATAATGTAGCAAAGATGAAGAAGGACACGCCGCTTGGCAGCCGTATTGCAGAAGTACATAACGGCTCCTCGCTCTTTACGGGCGATGCCGGCAGCGGTGAGAGCAATGCGCGCAGATATCTTATTGAAAGTGACCTTGTCGAGGCAATTATCGCCTTGCCGGAAAACATGTTTTACAACACAGGCATTAGTACATATATCTGGGTTTTGTCAAACAAAAAAGAGGAGCGCCGCAAGGGAAAAATTCAATTGATTGATGCAACGGCCATGAAATCTCCGCTTCGCAAAAACATGGGTAAAAAGAACTGCGAATTTACGGAGGAAATCCGTGCAGAGATTCTGCGCATTTTTATGGAAATGGAAGAAAGCGAAGTAAGCCGAATTTTCAACAACGAAGAATTTGGCTACTGGGCTATTACAGTCGAAAGACCTCTCCGCTTGAGAGTATATCCGGAAAGACATGTTCCGAATTCTGTTTTCAAAAATGAAAATGAACGCGCGGAATATGAACAAGCTATAAATAAATTGCCAAAGAATACTCCTTTGGATGATTGGGCGGCATTCGCTAAGGCGACAAAGCTGAAAGCGGTGCTGCTTAAAAAAGTGCGCCCATATATCACTGAAAAAGACCCATCTGCAAAACCTGTCGAGGGAGAGCCGGATACCGATCTGCGTGACACGGAAATCGTGCCGTTTGCCTATGACGGCGGTATTGAAGCCTTTATTAGAAATGAAGTGCTTCCGTATGCGCCAGATGCGTGGGTAGATGAAAAGAAAACACAAATTGGTTATGAGATTAGCTTTACAAAATATTTCTACAAACCGGTCGAGCTACGTTCTTTAGATGAGATTCTTGCTGACCTCAAAGCGCTTGAAAAAGAAACAGAAGGCATGATGGCAGAAATCATTGGAGGGTTAAAGGAATGAAGAAATACGATTCATATAAACCATTACCGGAATTATGGCTTTCGGCTATACCGACACATTGGAACTCAAGAAAGATAAAATATCTTTTTTCAGAACGTTCAGAAAAGGGCTTTCCAGACGAGCCGTTACTAGTTGCTTCTCAAAACATGGGTGTTGTACCTAAACACATATATGGCAATCGGACTGTTGAAGCGATGAAGGACTTACACTTATTGAAATTAGTTAAGGTTGGGGATTTTGTTATAAGTCTGCGTTCATTTCAAGGTGGAATAGAATACGCATATTATCAAGGAATAATTAGTCCGGCGTATACGATTATGATACCTAAAGATATGATTGCACCTCATTATTTTAAGTATCTAGCAAAATCAAGGTTGTTCATAGAATTGCTTCAGCTTTGCGTTACAGGAATACGTGAGGGACAAAACATTGATTATAATAAACTTAAAAATCATCAAATTCCCGTTCCCCCACGTGATGAGCAAGACCAGATTGTTCGCTTTCTCGATTGGAAGGTTTCTAAAATAAATCGCTTAATTAAGCTGATTCACGGCAAAGTGAATATTGATCCAAAAAACTTAGAGGCATATCCCAACTCGCTTCTTGCGTTACTTGTTGAATATCGTACTCGCCTAATATCGGACGTAGTAACCGGACAAATTGATGTTCGTGACATTGTAATTCCGGAATATGAGCATGTGCAAGAAGAACCAGATGAGGAGTCTGACGACATAGAAAGTGTTGAAGTGGAAACTGAAGAACAGGAGGAGAATTAAAAATGGGTAAAAAAAAGAATGATCCTGTACGGATACCAATAGATGCTTATTCTCATAACCGATCTGAGGAATTGGTGTGGAATAAATGCGACGGTAGCTACCCATTTTCCACAATCTCAGTAATCTGCCCTTTTTGTAATAAAGAAGTGGCAGCTGTAAAACACACCGAAATAACTCGCGGTCAGTTTTCTGAAACTGAGCTGTTATATATAGTTGCCGAATGTCCGGTTTGCATGAGACCTATTATTTATGATATTCAATCTGATAGTACATTCCCTGCTTCGCTTCCTTTTGACGATGTTAAAAATCTTCCAGATGATATTCAGACTGTCTATAATGAATGTAGAAAAGCATGTGGAACTGGATGTTATACCGCGTCAGTTATATTAGCCCGAACACTACTTAATCATGTAGCTGTTGATAAAGGTGCTCCAGAAAATCGATCATTTAAGACATATGTGGATTATCTGGTAGATAATTATATGCCAAAAAACGCAGACAAATGGGTTGATTTAATTCGACAAAGCGCAAATGACTCTACGCATCACCTTGAAATACTTGGCAAGAAAGATGCTGAGCAGATAATAAAGTTTGTAATGTACTTGTTGAAATACATATACGAGTTACCCGAAGAGCTTATATAGAATAGAGGTGATCATGTTGACAACCAATACAAGAGAAAGCGGACTTGAGGCTTTAATTGTAGACTGGCTAGTAAATCACAACGGCTACGAGCAAGGAACTAATGCAGATTATAACCGCGAATATGCCATTGATGAAACGCGCCTGTTCCGTTTCCTTCAGGACACACAGCCGGATGCCATGGAAAAGCTGGGTGTATTCAAGGCCGACCTAAAAAAGAAACAATTCCTTAACCGCCTGCAGGGTGAAATTGCCAAGCGCGGTATTATTGATGTATTACGCAATGGTATCAAGATATATCCGGTTGACCTTATTATGTTCTATCTGACACCGACAGAGAATAATGTCAAGGCCAGAGTTATGCATGAGAAGAACATATTTAGCGTTACTAGGCAATTACAATATTCCCTGGACACAACGAGGTTAGCACTGGACTTATGTGTATTCATCAATGGTTTGCCGGTTATTACTTTTGAGTTGAAGAACCAGCTGACAAAGCAGACCGTGGATGATGCGGTGGAGCAATACAAGAACGACCGTGATCCGCGAGAATTGCTTTTCCAGTTTAAGCGTTGTATGGTTCATTTTGCTTTGGATGATGCACGTGTTAAGTTTTGCACAAAGCTGGATGGAAAAAACAGCTGGTTTCTGCCTTTTGATAAAGGTTATAAAGACGGAGCGGGAAACCCACCCAACCCCGATGGTATTATGACCGATTATTTGTGGAAGGATATACTCTCAAAAAAGAAGCTCTGCCGTATTATTGAAAACTATGCTCAGGTGGTTGAAGAGGTAGATCAGGAAACAAAGAAAAAAACCGTAAAACAGATATTCCCTCGCTATCACCAGTTTGATGTGGTTGAAAGCCTTCTTGCCGATGTAAAACGTTATGGTGTTGGAAAACGGTATCTAATCCAACATAGTGCTGGTAGCGGTAAGTCCAATTCTATTGCATGGTTGGCACACCAATTGATTGGTCTTGAAAGGGATGGTCGTCCGATGATCGACTCTGTCCTTGTGGTTACCGATCGTCGGATTCTGGACAAGCAGATTCGCGACACCATTAAACAGTTTATGCAGGTACAAAACACCGTGGCATGGGCTGAGCATTCTGGGGATCTCCGTAAAGCTATCCAGGAAGGAAAGCGAATCATTGTAACTACCATAGAGAAGTTTCCTTATGTGGTTCCTGATATAGGGGCTGAACATAAGGATAGACGTTTTGCTGTAATTATCGACGAAGCACATTCCGGGCAAAGCGGACGAAATTCTGCGCAGATGAACCTTGCGCTCTCTGGTCTTGCCTCAGACGATGAAATGGACAACGAAGATAAAATCAATGCAATGATGGAAGGACGTAAGCTGCTGCAGAATGCCAGCTACTTTGCCTTTACTGCTACACCTAAGAATAAGACGCTCGAGACATTTGGTATCCCTTATCAGGATGGAGACAAAATCAAGCATCGGCCATTCCATGTCTATACGATGAAGCAGGCAATCCAGGAAGGCTTTATCCTTGATGTTCTTAAATATTACACGCCAATCGACAGTTATTACCGACTGATGAAAACCGTCGAGGACGACCCGATGTTTGATAAAAAGCGCGCACAAAAGAAGCTGCGTTCATTCGTTGAGAGTGATAGCTACACCATTTCTCAGAAAGCACAAATGATGGTTGACCATTTCCATGAACAAGTTATCGCCAAGGGTAAAATCGGCGGACAAGCCCGTGCAATGGTAGTCACGGCCAGTATTCCGCGTTGCATCGAATACTATTATGCCATCAACAAGTGTTTAGCTGATCGGCATAGCCCGTATAAAGCGATAATTGCCTTTTCGGGCGAGCATAAGTATCAAAATCAGGAGCCGCCACTAACTTCAGCAGCAATGAACGGCTTCCCGGACGCATCAATTCCGAAAATGTTCAAAAAGGACCCATATCGCCTTCTGATTGTGGCGGATATGTTCCAGACTGGGTTTGACGAGCCGTTGCTCCATACTATGTATGTGGACAAGGTGCTTTATGATATCAAAGCTGTACAAACATTGTCACGGCTAAACCGCGCTTGCCCAAAAAAGTACGACACTTTTGTATTGGACTTTGCAAATAAAACGTCTACCATTGAAGAAGCGTTTTCACGTTATTACCGTACAACCATACTGTCAGGTGAGTCTGATCCCAATAAACTTTATGATTTAATTGCACTTATGGAGGGATATCAGGTTTATTCAGTAGAACATGTTGAAAAGCTAGTTGATTTGTATCTGAATGGTGCCGAGCGCGATCGACTCGACCCGATTCTGGATGCCTGCGCTGCGGTTTATAAGGAACTCCAAACAGACGATCAGATCAAGTTCAAGAGCGCTGCAAAATCCTTTGTGCGTACATATGGATTCCTTGGAGCCATTTTGCCATACGGCAATGCCGATTGGGAGAAGCTGTCTATCTTCTTGAATCTGCTGATTCCGAAGCTGCCCGCGCCGCGAGAAGACGATCTTTCACAGGGTATTCTTGATGCCATCGATTTGGATAGTTACCGCCTGGAAGCGCGTGAGGTGATGTCAATCAAGTTGGAGGACGAGGACGCAGAGGTTGCCCCGGTTCCTACCGGTAAAATCGGACATATTGTCGACCCCGAGATGGATTTGCTTTCCTCTATACTTTCGGCTTTCAACGATATGTTCGGGAACATTGACTGGAAGGACGCCGACAACGTCCGAAGACAGATTCTCGAAATACCTGCAATGGTATCCAAGGACAAGAGATATCAGAACGCCATGAAGAACTCCGACAAACAGGAAGCGCGCACTGAGAGTGAGCGGGCGCTACAGCAGGTTATTTTCTCAATTATGTCCGATAATATGGAGCTTTTCAAACAGTTCCAAGACAACCCATCGTTCAAGAAATGGCTCTCTGATATGGTATTTAACCTTACTTACAATCCGGATGGGAAACCGTATCAGATGCTAAAAAAAGAGTAGCGACTTGTACGGGAGGAAAAACATGAGTGGAGTGTTGGCTAAAACATTAAAAAAGAAAAGCACAGACGGCATTTTTGTTGAGGTTCATCATACCGAGAGCCTTGGCTTGTGCATGCCTGAACAACTGCGCCTTTTCCATTTGGCCCTGCGCAACAACAGGTTTTATTCCGGCGATTTAGAAACCATGCTGTATCGTAATATTGGTCGCTACGTCTTTTCCCGTGCAAAACTTGAAGATTTTAAGCTTGAAGACGACCTCGATTCCGTCACTGCACAAGCCTTGAGGATTATGCGCGAAAACGGAGCCGCAGATACAAAGGGCTGTGGCAACGAACTCGGCGAAATGCTTGTTTATACTTTCTTGGAGGACATGCTCGGTGCCCCAAAACTAATGAGTAGAGTGGAATTATCGACTGAATTATCACAGTTCGGCAGCGAATGTGAAAGCATTCATCTATTTACTCCGGGTTTAGAGCAGCGTTGCCAGATGGTGTTCGGCGCGTCCAATGTCGTCGGTGAAATTAAGGATGCTATTGACCGTTCATTTGAAACTATTCTCCGTATTGAAAAGCATGAAGCTCGCGAGATCAAAATGGTCGAGAAAACAATTCTTGACCGCGCATTTGACCCGGGTGAAATCGAACTTATCAAAGATATTATTTTGCCGTCTCCAGGAAAAACTCCAAGCTATAACACTGCGTATGGCGTTTTCCTTGGATACTCTATCGGTCTGTCTTCCGAGGGACGCACATCAGAAGAATACGAGAACTTAGTAATGCAAAAAATGGCATACGATATAAAGCAGCACGCTAAGTACATAGCCGAGAAGATTCACGCGAACCACCTTGACTCACACTCATTCTACTTTTACATCCTGCCCTTTGACGATGCAGAAGCCGAGAAAAAGGCCATTATGGAGAATGTAATGAAGGGGGATGTTATGTTATGAGTGCTTCAGCAAAGATAAATCTTGGTGATGCCATCTTTAATGGTATTGAGGAGAATCCATTTCTGAATGAACTCTATGATAACATACTCTATAATTATGCGCTGAAAAAATTCGAACTGACATCCAGCAGGCAGTCCAGAGAGGTTGATATTGCTTCAGCCCTTAGGTTTGCCGATTTGCTTTCTAAATCAACGTGTCCCCAAAATAAAGACAAACACAAAATGTGGGCGCAGGAAATAGTAGTACTCTTGCATGAGCTTTACCCGGAAAATGAAGACGTGAGTATGGTTGCCGGATCTGTCCTTTCATACACCGGGAATTATCAAGGACAAAAAATTATCAAGAGCAACTATCAAGCCCCTTCTGCACTTGAAAGAGTATTTACAGAATTTCAGAGTCATTATCTTACAATACCCGCTGAACCGGACTTGCGTTTTTTTGGCGCGCAGAAGAATGTATATGATCACTTGGACGACCCCTATTTCAGCTATTCTGGTCCGACTTCTATGGGTAAATCTTTTATTATGCGGATGTTCATGAAGGAGCAGGTCAAGCAAGGCGCAACTAAAAACTTTGCATTGATTGTTCCTACAAAAGCGTTGATAAATGAAAATAGAAGCCAAATTATTAATGATTTGAAAGAATACCTGCAGCAGCGTAATTATCGTGTGATTACTGCTGCTGGCGATTTGGCTCTTGAGGGGCGACACAACTTTATTCTTGTGCTTACACCGGAAAGATTGTTGTATCTTCTTATCAGCAAGCCGGATTTGCAGATCGATTATGTATTTATCGATGAAGCGCATAAACTATCCGGTAAAAACAGCAGAGGTCCTTTCTACTATAAAGTTGTTGATATGCTGATTAAGCGACAACATAAGCCGCATATTATTTTTGCATCACCTAATATTCCTAATCCTGAGGTGTATCTGAGGCTTCTTTCAGAAAAGACAAATGCTAATAATAGGTTGCGGTCGACATTTTCACCGGTTGCGCAAATCAAGTTTTTAATTGACCTAAATACCCATACTATCAGCGCATACAACGATTACGCCGAGGAACTGATGCACCTTGCAACCATTCAGAAATCAGATGCTACGCTGATTGATTTTCTCAGAATGTTCGAAGTGGTTAATATAAAGCAAATACCGGAAAATCGCCAGCAGACTATTGTGTACTGTAATGGAAAAAGCAAAGCAATTGAATTGGCGCGTGAGTTTTCAAAATTTCTTCCAGAAAGCGGAGATAAAGAGCTTGATGATTTATCACGGGATATCCGCAACGAGGTTCACGGGGAGTACTATTTAACAGAAGTAATAAAAAAGGGTGTTGCCTACCACATAGGGTATTTACCTTCAGCTATTCGTATGCGAATCGAGGACATGTTCCGCAAGGGCAAGATAACCATCATGTTTTGTACAAGCACCCTTTTAGAAGGCGTTAACCTTCCTGCAGATAATCTATTCATCACCGATTTCAAGATAAATCGGTCAATCATGACGCCCGTTGACTTCAGAAATCTGATCGGCCGTGTTGGACGCATACGGTTCAACTTATATGGAAATGTGTTCTTTGTTGCTCAAGGCGACAAAATTACAGAGAAGGATTATGTTGAACTGTTGCAGGCTCCAATCCCGGATCAAAAGCTGTCAATTGAATCCGGAAAAACGGGCCTGCAGGAAGCCGAGAAAAAATACATAGTATCCAAGCTGCTTGCCGGTGATATTGAAATTGAAAAGCGTAATACCAGCCAATCGGAAGAAGCACATACAATGATGCGGAAATTTGCGCTTATATTACTTCGTGATATTTTAGAAAACAGAAACAGCTTGGTAAGACGTGAATTTTCTGCTTTATTAACTACAGCGGATGAGAATAAAATTAGAGAGAATTTCCAAGAATCCGCTTCCCTGCTCGATGATGATATAAATATATCTGTGGACCAGGCACAAAACCTGTCCGCGGCTATTGAATTCGGTCTTAAGTACCCGGAACGTGTGGACGGGCATTTCGTTTATGATGATGTGCTTGCCTTCCTTGAGAAGCTGTGCAGAATTTTTAAATGGAAAAAGTATGAGTATACGTCTCTTGGAAAAGTTAGTGAAAATGGCCAGTTTGCATTGCTTCGCTGGTATGCAGTAATCCTTATTCAGTGGATGGAAGGTACCGGTTTGAGCAGTATCATGAAAAAGGCCATTGAATACCGAGAGACACATCCTGATAATTTCTGGATCAACAAGTACCAGAAAACCCGATATAACGGTACAACAGAACATAAGAATATCGTCTTTGCAGATACCTTGGAGGTAATTGAGAATACGATCCTTTTTAGTATTTCCAATTATTTCCTTCGCTTTTCAAATGAGTATAAGCGTATACACCAACTCACGGAGTTTGAAAACAATTGGTACGAATTTGTTGAGTATGGCACGACAAACCCGCTAACAATCCTGCTGCAACGAAACGGTTTTTCTCGCGAGGTTTCAACTTATATTAAGTCACATCAGGCTGATTTTGTCGTAACCATACCATCCGGTGAATTACGGCTAAGCCGAGCATTGCTATCATGCAGTAATATCAATGCCTGTAATGAGGCACGGGATATACAATATAATATGCCCGAATTATTTGTCGCAGATGGCTGCGATATAGAAATATAGCAGGAGGATAAACTAAAATGGATAAAGCATATCAATGGGTGCCATTTTATGAGGCACTCGCCGATAAATTGCTTACATACAGCGATAAACGGGATGAACTCTTTGCTTTAATGAAAAAGCTTTCATCGGAGCAGCCGCTGATGAAATATCTCCACTTCGAGCGTGAAGACTGGTGGGGACCCCGCCATCATCAAATCGATCCGTTTTCTGTGATTGGAGTTATGAATCGCGGAACAACAGATGCAAACCGTATTGTCTTAGCCAAGGTACTCGCAAACGCATTTGACATACAGATTCCTTCGCCTACGCAGTTTGCGGGTATACCTGTACTCAATAACATGAACTCATTTTTTAATGGAACAAATGAATTATGGGAGCTGTTTTGCCTTGCAATAAAATCCGCTGAAACCGGTGAGTTTTCAGACAAATTTAAAAAAGCATTCGATGACGCCATTGCAGTATCTGGAAATGGACTGGCTTATATTACGATGGGCTTGTATTGGATTCGGCCACATGTTTTTATGCCTCTTGATGGCAATTCGCGTGCTTATATTTCTACACATTTCGGTGTATCTGCACCAAGCGGAAACTGTAGTGGTGAAGAATACGTAACTTTTTTGAATACACTCAAAACGAAAATCCATGAGCAGGCGCCTGACCTGACATTACCTGAAATTTCGTATACTGCTTGGACGAAGAAGGATGCCAATTCGCTCGACGGTACAAGCACAACTACCGCAGTCGTTGATGAGAAACGGCAGCGGGCGGCATTTATACAATGGTATACGAATAATGTTGGTTCGTCTAATTCTGCTAATACCATCGCGGTTGCTATCGGTAAAGCACGGCTTAAAAGCGGACGAGCAGTGTTTGCTATTGCTGATTTTAATGAACTTGATTCTGCGATCAAGAGCAGCGGCCTTGAAGGGTATTTTCAAGCCAGCGGTGGCGATTACTCAAAGATGGATATAGTTTTTGACATTGATCCAACTACCCAACGTGATGACTTGAAAAGTGGAATCAAGCACTATCTCAGTTTTCTTAAAAGCATAGGAGAATTAAGTTCATCAAGCGGAACAATTGTCCCGCCGAATATAGCATCACGGCAGACTGGCGGGGCAAAAATGGCAAAAAACATAATTCTCTATGGTACTCCTGGAACAGGAAAAACCTATAGTACAGTGCAGTATGCTGTTGCCATTATTGAGGAGAAGTCGATCGCGGAGGTAAAATCTGAAGATTACGGAGAAGTATTCAATCGTTACTTAAAATATAAAGATGACGGACTGGTCGCTTTTACCACATTTCACCAATCGTTTGGCTACGAAGAATTTATTGAGGGTATACGCCCGGTCGTGTCTTCGGAGGAAAAAGCAGAATCGGTACGCGAAATTGAATACGAAGTACATGATGGAATTTTCAAGGCATTTTGCGATAAAGCTGGAACACCTATTGGCGGCGGAACAAGTGTAGACTTAGGAATTGGTAAAAGCCCTACCGTCTGGAAGGTTTCACTTGAAGGTACAGGTGACAATCCTACAAGAGCCGAATGTATGGAGAATAATCATATCCGCATCGGATGGGACAGCTATGGCGAAACCATATCTGATGCTACAGATTACAGCAAGGATGGAGGCAGAACCGTTCTCAACGCATTTTACAACAGGATGCAAATCGGCGATATTGTTATGTCTTGTTATTCCAGCAAAACAATAGACGCGATTGGTGTTATTACTGGCGAACCAGAATGGCACGATGAGTATCAGAACTACAAACGGTTGCGTAATGTGAAATGGCTTGTAAAGGGTATTAACGAAGATATCGTCGATTTCAATGCCGGAAAAGCTATGACGCTTTCATCTGTATACAAGTTATCAGTTTCAGTGTCAGATGCATTGCAAATACTTAGGAAAGTGAAGCCAAGCCTATTCACACAAAAGGTAAAAATTCCAAACCGTGTATTTATCATTGATGAGATCAATCGAGGGAATATCTCAAAAATATTTGGTGAATTAATTACCCTAATCGAGCCGTCAAAGCGCATAGGAGCAAGCGAACAGCTACGCGCTCTTTTGCCATACTCGGGCCAAAATTTTGGTGTGCCCGATAACGTTTACATCATTGGCACCATGAACACCGCCGACCGCTCTATCGCGATGATAGACACCGCGTTGCGCCGTAGATTTGAATTTATCGAGATGCAACCTGATTCTGCTACGCTTAAAGATGTTCTTGTTGAC
>Ga0255342_1000821_pt1 | contig 48891 bp, 46 predicted proteins | sample wastewater_treat_3_FD_192416 | JGI IMG/M metagenome (GOLD analysis project Ga0255342, IMG submission 192416) | Wastewater microbial communities from Lulu Island WWTP, Vancouver, Canada - plant14 | ecosystem: Engineered > WWTP > Wastewater > Unclassified | place: Canada: Vancouver, British...
TTGCCTTTTTCGGGAACCAAATGAATATTATACTGGTATGTGAGGATAAGCCCTTCAGATTTTTTGTCATTATTGTCTCATTGACAAAGGTTATTGATATGTTACATACAGTACAAAGATAGCATAGGAAGCACCTTTGTCAAGCCGTTGTTTGTATAAGTCGAGAACGTTTAAGGCATTGCACGTGAAAGGTATTTCATTCCAAAGGATTATCAGTTCAAAGTTCTCATGATTGTCAAAGATCCTACTTAGCAATTTACTGGAGAAAAAGTATCTTTTACTGATATACTTACAATCGACTCCCCAAAATATCTGAAGTTAATTGCTACGATAGCCGTTATTAGAGAGTAATCACCAATAGCTCACCTATTTTCTAATAGTTTCAATATGCTAGAAACAAGGAGTAGCATCTCTTAATCTTAACTCAACCTATTTGAACGTTTAATAAATTTTCGCTACCCTATTAGTTCTTCCCTTTCAAATCAAATCTGTTTTTTTAATTATATTTAATTCAATTTTACTCTCCAAGGGTCATTGATACCACTTTTTTACTTTTTTTTACAAAAACTATAATTATCGTATATCCCTATATTTATCAGATACTTAGTAACTCATATGAAATTTTTTCATTTTTTTGAGGTTCAGTTGATTAAGTAGAAATCTCGTGTTATAATCCCTTCACTGCAGCAAACCGTTTCGAATCGGCAGCAAGTCTGAGTCACTCAGCAGTTATTATCATGCATGATGAAGGGGTAGTTGTGCCCTGAATAATAACATTATTTGGAGGTGTAAAATGCCAGATATTTCAGGACAAGCAATAGCTCAGAGCGAGGATACTCCGACAGAAAGATCAATCATTGAAGACAAGAAGACAGAAGAAATGGGTTCACTTTCAAAGAAACCTTCAATAAATCCAGACAACATTCCTCATACCCTCAAGCAAAGTCACAACTGGGTCGCATGGAAAGAAGTGGATCAGGAAGGGAAGTCTGCCAAAGTGCCAGTTGACGTCAGGACAGGACAACCAGCCAAATCCAATGACTCTGACACGTGGAATACCTTTGGGAATGCTCTTACTTACTATGAAGAGCACAAAACCAATAGTATTCGAGGGATAGGGTTTCAACTCGGACAACCCAAAAGTACCCCCTTTGTCGGTATCGACCTTGATCACTGCCGAAATCCGCAGACGGGGGAGATTGAGTCCTGGGCGCAGGAAATTATCAGTACAATTAACTCCTACACCGAGATAAGCCCTTCAGGGACAGGGATCAGAATATGGGTTATCGCCGTCCTGCCACCGGAGGGACGCAAGAAGGGCAACATAGAGATGTACGACGGGAACCGTTATCTTACCGTAACGGGCAATCATTTACCGGGTACACCCTTAACAATTGAATGCAGACATGAGGAGATAGAAAATCTTCACAAAGAGGTTTTTGGGGAAAGGAAGGCGGAACAGAGAAAAGTGTCATCCTCAAGCGATAATTCCCTGCTTCCGGACGAGGCACTTCTGAAACGAGTTTTCGATGGCAAGAGTAAAGACAAATTCAGGAAGTTGTGGGAAGGAGACCACGGTGACTATCGTTCTCAGTCGGAAGCTGATCTTGCCCTGTGCGGTATCCTTGCCTCATATACAAAAAACGGTGAGCAGATAGATCGACTGTATCGCAAGTCAGGTCTCTTCCGGGACAAGTGGGATAAAAAACACTATGCAGACGGGCGCACCTATGGAGAGGAGATAATAAGAAAGGCGATTGAAAACGAAGTGAAGCAACCTCCTAGGAGAAGCAGGCCTCGTCAGACAACAAAACCCTCTGCTAAATCCTTGCTTGATTACAATCTGACCGATGCCGGAAATGCAGAGTGCTTCAAAGAGTTATATGGCCATGAACATGTGTATGTGCCGGAGAGGAAGACATGGTTCCGCTTCGATGGGATTAGATTCGTTGAAGAAGGCCAGATCTTTGTTAAGGTCTTGAAAACCATCAGGGCTAAAGAAGCAGAAGCTAGACGCCTTATTAAAGCAAATCCTGATTGCATTAAGAAAGATAGCAGACTCGAAAAAACCATCGATTGGTGTTCGAAATCTGAGGGCAAGGCGAAATTGAATGCTGCTCTTGCTATCGCCAAATCACTGATGGCTAAAAGTATCGCCTCATTTGACGCAGATCCGATGATACTGTGTTGTTTTAATGGCGCAGTTGATCTGAGAACCGGGGAGTTTTTTATCCCGACAAAAGAAGATTGTCTGCATAGATCTGCCAATACCGTTTATGAGCCTGAAGCAACGTGTCCAAGATTTCTTAAGTTTGTTGAAGAGGTTTTTAACCAGGACAAGGAACTCATTAATTTTGTACAGAAGGCTGTAGGCTACTGCTTGACAGGTCTGACCAATGAACAGGTTTTGTTTATCTGCTATGGCACAGGAGCTAATGGAAAGAGTGTATTCCTCAATACAATTGGGGACTTGCTTGGCGACTACTCAATAACGAGTCCCGCATCCACCTTTAAAGATAACCCTCAGGATGGCGTACCTAATGATATAGCAAGAATGGCGGGAACAAGGCTTGTCAAAACCATTGAAGTAAAGGAAGGTACGAGGATGAATGAGGAACGCATAAAGGCATTGACGGGAGGCGATAGGATCGCAGCAAGATTCCTTCACAATGAATTTTTTGAATTCACACCGAGCTGCAAGTATTTCCTCGCAGTTAACCACAAACCAATAATCAGAGGCACCGATCAAGCTATATGGCGAAGAATAAGACTAATCCCCTTTGAGGTGTCCTTTAGAGGTAGAGAAGATAGAAATCTTTACGAGAAATTGAAATTGGAATGGCCAGGAATATTGAAGTGGGCTATCGAGGGATGTTTGAAATGGCAGAAAGAGGGATTGGAACCTGTAGGAAAAGTTAAAGAATGGACAAACAGCTACAGAGCGGAATCAGATATTATAGAGCAGTTTCTTGAAGAAAAAACTGAGAAAGTAAAAGAAGGGAAAGTACAAGCTCAGGATTTATATCAAGCTTACAAATTATGGTGCCAGGAATGTGGAGAGTATTCTATCACAGGAACGATGTTTGGTAAGCGCTTACAGGAAAAAGGATACGAGAAAAGGAAAACGGATCGAGTTTACTATTTAGGGTTAAAGTTAGCTGAAGATATACAGTAAGACAGTTGGGAGGGTTTAGACAGTTTATAGGTTTTTTCTCTATAGGGAATGAAATAAAAAAAATACCTGTAAAAACTATCTTAACTGTCTTAACTGTCTTATTTGCCATGTATATGACTAAAGCTACTCTAAATTTAATTAACTGGAGGTAAAAGCTAGAAGTTTTTAAAGCCTAATTTAACTCTTTCAGGGTTTCGAAGTAACTCTACTGTAAGAGAACTAAGTACCTAGGGGGAACATACCCCCCCCTTAAAGGAGGTTAGAAGCTATGACTCAAACTCAATGGATTAGAAAGAATGGAAAGACAGCTCAGGGAAAGCAAGAATACATTGAATACCTTGAGAATAAAAATAAACTATCTCCGATGAAAGCAATTAAGGCTAACTGCTATCAGTGTATGAACTCCTATGTCGATGGCAAGAATGATTGTGAGATTTCTGATTGTCCTCTCTACCCTTATATGCCTTACCGGAAGGATAAGATCAAGTCAAAGCGAATCTTGACTGAAAAGCAAAAAGAGTCACTTCGGAAATTAATCAGTTTACGTTCTGGCACACGTAGAATTGCGAGCGGGAGCAACTAAAATGGACTCGGCCTGATGGTAATTCAGTCTATTTCTCTTGGGCTGAAACTTACTTAATTACGATGATTTAGCTATCGGAAAAGGTATTGTATGCAGTCTAGAAATTAGCAGGAGTTTTAGTTTGAATGAAAACTATAAGTGAACTAGAAGAAAAGGATATCCAAGCAATAGCTGAAAAGGTAGTGAAACTTCTGAAGCCTTATCTCTCCCAGAAAGCAGATCGGCAAGAAGATACAATCTTTGATGTACCAAGCTTATGTGAATATCTTCATGTAACTTCTAAATGGGTACACGAAAGGACGCATTTAAAAGAGATACCTTATTATAAGCTATCAAATAAGAAATTGGCATTCAGAAAGAGAGATATAGATAAATGGCTTGAAACAAGGAGGATTCCGGCAATAAATGATTTTAAAGGCAAAATATGTTTAGTTCAAAGTGCATGACCACTACCGGGAACAGGTAGTTCTAAGATGAAAAGGTGCTTTAATGCTAAATATTTATAAATGTCTGTATAGTGAATGTATACTACTAACATTCTGTCCACCGTGGACAAAAAGTTTAACTGATTTGTATCTTTTTCCTTGACATATGTATGCCAAAGTACTATATACAATATTGATGACACCACAAGACCTCAAAACATGGAGATACAAGACCGGATTTAGTCAAGCAGGGCTTGCAAAAACCCTTGGTGTCACCGTAATGACTGTATCCCGATGGGAACGGGGTACAAGGGAAATACCGCCATTCCTGTATCTTGCCCTTGGATACCTGGAATTGAAAGGAGGTGAATTGTTAGAGAAGGGTAAACGAAAAAGGAAACGAAAAGGAGGTGGTACGCTTGAAGAAGACAGATGAACCGGAAAAACTTCCCAAAGGAATCTACAGAAGGGGTTCTGTCTTTTGGGTACGTTATGCTGGACTTGACGGCAAGGTAGTCTTTCAATCGACCAAAACAGACAAATTGGACAAGGCAGAGAGTTTTCTGGCAGATCGGAAAGCAGAAGTCAGGGTAGGAATAGAGCCACAAATCAAGAAAATCCCCAATTATACGTTCAAAAAACTGGCAGAAGAATACACCAAATGGATAGAGGGAAGACAGGCTTCTGCAAAAGTAAAAGGATACATCATAGGGGAACTCAAGCAAAGGTTTGGCAACGTGCCCTTAAAACGTTTTAGCACAATGTTGGTTGAGCAGTTACAGACTGACATAATACGGAAAGGCTTCAAGAATAGCTATAACAATAAAGTGCTCAATGTGTTTAAACATATGTTCTCGAAGGCTGTTGAATGGGAAATGGTTGAAGCCGATGTTTTGAAACGGATCAGAAAGGTGAAACTCTTACGAGAAGACAGGCGCTTGCGCTATCTCGAATCAAAAGAGCAATGTCAAATGTTAATTGATTCTTGCGATCCACATTTAAAACCAATTGTGATTGTTGCATTAAACACAGGTTTGAGAAAAGGAAATATCCTGAATCTCAAGTGGAGCAATATCGACCTTAAGAATGGTTTCATCCTGATCGATATGACCAAGAATGGTGAACGCTTGGAGATACCTATTAACGAAACACTGCGGCAGACCCTCAAAGATTTACCCAGACTTCTGGACAACGGATACCTTTTCTACGATCCGAAAACGGACAAACCCGATACCGTCCTGAAGCCCTATACAGATGTGAAACGCTCTTTTGCTTCAGCTTGCAGAAGGGCTAAGATCACAGACTTTCACTTTCACGATCTACGCCATACCTTTGCAAGTCATCTTGTTATGGCAGGGGTAGACTTGACAACTGTGAAAGAACTGTTAGGCCACAAAGACATTAAAATGACCCTCAGATATGCCCACCTTGCACCATCCCACAAAGTTAGGGCTGTTGAGATACTCGACAGTACCATCAATAACACGCCTACTATACAAAAACTATACAATCGGGAGATAGCAAATTGAAGACGATTTGTAACTCTTTGATTTTAATGGTAGGCGCGGTCGGTATTGAACCGGCGACCTCTACCGCGTCAAGGTAGCGCTCTCCCACTGAGCTACGCGCCTATTGTAGATGCAATTTATAGCAGTAACCATATTGATTGTCAAGCGAAATTGATTTATCACAGGGTTTCTGACCACGAAGCATCAAGTTAAACGGGTGACCGGAAATTGCCCTTCCAGTCACCCGTTTAACAGTTACTTAAAAGTTACATTTCCTTTGGTATCAATGTTGACCTTGAGTTTGTCCCCTTCCTGAACATCGCCCTTGAGTATCAACAATGCCAGAGGATCTTGTATCTTTTTCTGGATAAGCCGTTTTAGCGGCCGTGCGCCATACACTGCATCATAGCCTTCTTTAGCCACCATTTCTTTCAACTTGTCGGTAAATGAGATCTCTATATCTCTCTCTGCAACTCTCTTGACCAGATAGGCGAGTTGCAAATCTGCTATTTTCTTGATATCTTCAACAGAGAGGCTCTTGAAAATGATCAGCTCATCGATTCGGTTCAGGAATTCAGGCTTGAAATGGCTTTTCACAGCCTCCATGACCCTGCGCTTCATCTCATCATAATCCTCTCCTCCGAGATCTGTTATCCATTGACTTCCCAGGTTGGAGGTCATAATTATAACAGAGTTCTTAAAATCAACTGTCCTGCCCTGCCCATCCGTTAGTCGACCGTCGTCAAGTATCTGGAGAAGTACATTGAACACTTCAGGATGGGCCTTTTCTACTTCGTCCATAAGGATGATCGAGTAAGGTCTTCTTCTAACTGCTTCAGTTAAGTACCCGCCCTCTTCATATCCAACATAGCCAGGAGGAGCACCTATGAGTCGGGATACAGAATGTTTTTCCATGAACTCACTCATGTCTATCCGAACGATCGCCTGTTCGTCATCAAAGAGAAATTCAGCCAATGCCTTCGCCAGTTCTGTCTTGCCTACGCCGGTTGGGCCCAGGAAGAGAAACGAACCAAGGGGCCTATTGGGGTCCTGGAGTCCTGCCCTGGCCCGTCGAATGGTATTTGCAACAGCCTCAATAGCTTCATCCTGACTTATCACACGATTGTGAAGTCTTTCCTCCATCTTGACCAGCTTTTCCATATCACCTTCAAGCATCTTTGAAACAGGAATCCCAGTCCACTTCGACACTACTCTCGCTATATCTTCCTCGTCTACTTCCTCTTTCAGCATCTTCCGACCCTTTTGGAGCTCCAAGAGCTGCCTGTTTTTCTCCTGTAATTCTTTTTCAAGGCCGGAAATAATGCCATAGCGAATTTCTGCCACGCGACCGAAATCACCTTTTCGCTCAACCTCGTCTGCCTCTGTTTTCGCATGATCAATCTTTTCTTTTATCTCGCCAATGCCCATGATGAGCGCTTTTTCCTTTTCCCAATGTTGGCGCCTTTCATAAACATCGCGCTGCATTTCTTTCAAATCTTCCTCTAATTTCCTCTTTCGTTCGAGGGACGCTGCATCTTTCTCCTTTTTCATTGCCTCAATTTCGATCTGTACCTGGATAACTCTTCGCTCAATCTCATCAATCTCTGTTGGAACACTGTCTATTTCCATCCTGAGGCGCGAGGCAGATTCATCTATAAGATCGATGGCCTTGTCAGGCAGGAATCTATCTGTAATATAGCGATGTGACAGGGTGGCAGCTGCAATAAGGGCAGAGTCTTTGATTCTTACGCCGTGGTGAAGCTCATATTTCTCTTTAAGACCTCTTAGTATAGCAATCGTCTCCTCAACTGAAGGCTCACCGACATAGACAGGTTGGAACCTTCTTTCCAGTGCTGCATCCTTTTCTACGTATTTTCTATATTCATCCAGGGTTGTTGCTCCTATACAACGGAGCTCACCTCGTGCAAGGGCAGGCTTGAGCATATTCGATGCATCGATTGCACCCTGGGCACTGCCTGCACCTACGATGGTGTGAAGCTCATCGATGAAGAGTATTATAGCTCCTGCAGCCTCGTCTATTTCTTTGAGGACTGCTTTGAGCCTGTCTTCGAATTCTCCTCGATATTTTGCCCCTGCAAGCATTGCTCCGAGGTCAAGGGAAAGAACCTTTTTGTTTTTCAACGTCTCAGGAATATCACCACTCACAATTCGCTGAGCAAGCCCTTCTACAATAGCCGTCTTACCAACACCTGGCTCACCAATGACAACAGGATTATTTTTGGTCCTCCTCGACAGGACCTGCATAACCCTTCTCACCTCTTCGTCCCTTCCGATAACAGGATCGAGTTTGCCCTTTCGGGCCTCTTCTGTCAAATCCCTGCAGTACTTCTGAAGTGCCTGGTATTTCTCTTCAGGCGCCTGGTCTGTAACCCTCTGTGCGCCCCGGATATCTTTGAGTACTGAGTAGATCCGGTCCTTAGTAACCCCTTGTCCTTGAAGTATTCTCCCTGCTGCTCCATTACCTGTATCTGTGACACCAATAAGCAGATGCTCCGTACTTATGTATTCATCCTTCAATCTCTCTGCCTCGATAAAAGCCGTATCGAGAGTCTGCTTCATCCTTGGGGTTATATAAACCTGTGCTGCCCCATGGACAGCAGGTATATTTTTAAGTTCTTTTTCGAGGTCTTGCAATATTGCTCCAGAATTGGCACCAAGTTTGTCTAGTATAGGTCTGACAATGCCATCCTTTTGTGTCACCAAGGCATAAAGAAGATGTTCGTTGTCAATCCCCTGATGATGGGACGCCTCTGCTTTTTTCTGTGCCTCTGAGATTACCTCTTGAGCTTTAATTGTCAACTTTTCCCAGTTCATTCTATCACCTCATAACTTTGAAGATCAGTACATGTCGACCAGCTTTCAACTTAAATCCAAATTTAATTCACTTGTCAGGTGATGTTTAGCTGTTTTAGAACAGCAAATCAAAACTCTTTCAAATTGCTGATCGCTTGTTATATTGGAAAATATAAGCATTGAATTGCCGAATGCAATGCTGTCCATCCTTTCGACATTGTATTAGATCCAGGCATGTGATAAGGTAAATTGAGCTTATGAACACAGGGAACCTTTTCGAAAATATACCTGACAGGTGCAGGGCAGAAATTTTTGAAACCCTTGTCGAGAACAACCACCTCAAGATCGAACGAATCATATCTGAAAGCCACTCAACCCCTTTAAACGAATGGTATGATCAGGACTGGGACGAGTGGGTAGTCTTGCTTCAGGGTAGTGCTGATATTCTATTCGATGGCGATAGGACCCCTTTTTCGCTAAAACCCGGGGATTACCTCTTTATCCCCGCTCACATAAAACATCGGGTTGAATGGACTGATAGAATTAAGAAGACAATCTGGCTGGCAATCCATATGAAACAAACGAAAAGTGAGAAGTGAAAAATGGGGAAAGCAGATCATTGATCACTGTTTGCTGTCATTGGCTTTACATGGGGTGGTTTATCTTTCCAGCCACCGAAGAGATGCATATGAAGGTGAAAGATAACCTGACCCCCTCCCCGTTCGGTGTTGATGTGGATTTTGTAGCCTGAATCAGCAATACCTTGACTGCGAGCAATATCTCTTGCTTTAAAAACCATTTTCCCTATGATTGACTGATCTTCCTCTTGCAGATCATTGACACTCCTTATATGTTTCCGAGGAACAATCAGAAGATGGACCGGCGCAGCAGGGTATGCATCTTTAAATATAACAAGCGTATCATCCTCGTAGACAAAATCAGCATTCCTCTCGCCCCTGATAATCTGGCAAAACCGACATTGCTCGTCCATTTGTAAGCACCCGGTATATGTTAACAGGATATTGCTCTGAGAAGCAATGGAAACTCGCTTTTCTTGTCCTTCTAACCATATTCTCTTTCCTTTACTTCATCGCAGTCTTGTGGTAAGTAAAAGCCATGAAAATAGAATTAGATGGACATACGTACGAAATTGAGAAATCTATGGAGGTCTCGCGCCTGCTCAAGCAGTTTTCGCTAAGTCGGGAAACTCACCTTGTTATCGTAAATGACCGTCTGGTTACCGAAGATTACCGGCTCGGAAGAGATGACCGGGTAAAGCTCATCAGGGTCGTATCTGGCGGATGAAGTGCAGGGTTTGCGGACAAGATGCGCACATTAGTCTTCGGTCGTATAATACAGCCCTGTGCTCTCAAGATTTTATCTCCTTTTTAGAAAAACGGGTTTTTGATACCATTCAAAAATACAATCTGATCGGAAATAATGATACACCGATTGTTGCTGTCTCAGGAGGAAAAGATAGCCTCTCTGTTTGGCATATCCTCAACAAGCTCGGCTATAAGGCGGACGGAGTTTACGTAGATCTCGGCATCGGCGAATATTCCCAAGAATCTTTAGCAAAAATCAAAAAGACAGCTGAAGGCTTACAGCGAAAGTTTTTTGTGTTCCCTATTCGAAAAATATTTGAAAAAGGCATCGACGAAATTGCTAAAGTGATGCGCCGTGTACCATGCTCTGCTTGTGGTATGATAAAACGATATGCAATAAACAAGGTTTGCATGGACAATGGATATAATGTACTTATTACGGGTCACAATCTCGATGATGAGGCTGCAGCACTCCTTGGTAATCTGCTTTACTGGAAAGAAGAGTACCTGTGGAAAAAAAGCCCATTCCTTGACGGTCATGAGGGACACCTATCCAGAAAGGTAAAACCCCTCTTCCTCTGTTCTGAACGAGAGATGGCGGCATATGCATTGATTTCAGGGATAGATTATATTCATGATGAATGTCCATTTTCCATTAACGCTAAATCACTCACATATAAAAACATATTAAACAATCTTGAAGAAACTTCTCCGGGGACTAAACTCCAGTTCATCAAGGGCTACTTAAAAACAATCAAGGGCATTGAAGAGAAGAAAAGAGATATTTCATATTGTACTACATGTGGATATCCCTGTTATGGAGGGACATGCTCCATGTGCAGGCTTCTACATAGATTCCATATTAAAGACAGAATAGGTTTTGAGGAATGGGGCAGCAACCTTGACATAACTCAAAAAATGATGACATAATTCCGTGATGAGTACAATTGATAGACTTTCTCAACTTATTTTCAATATCTACGAAGCATTTACAGTAGCTTTTTTTATCAGGGAATCTGACCATTTAAAGTGCCTTTCGTCAATCTCATTCGCACCCAGCTTTGATAAGTCCAGGCCAGTATCAATTGAAAACAGCCTTCCTGGATGGGTAATAAAGCATAATGAACCGCTTATTATCCCAAACTTTGACAAAGATGTTGAGGCGCTCGGTTATTATGGTGTAGATGAGGGCATTAAATCTTTCATGGGATACCCCATGGAGGGAAAGGGTGTAATCATCGTTGATTCTAAGAAGAAATGGGTATTTACGGACAAGGAAAAGAAAATCTTAGCCAGCTTCGTCTCTCTTATTAGTGAAGAGATTGAAAAGAGAAAGAAGACCCAAGATTTCGAAGACATTATTGAGGAACTGATTATAGAAAGAAAAATTATGAGCCTTTTTCGCAATCTTAATCTTTCTCACATTTCCATCAAAGAGATATTCGTCGAACTATTGAGCCTTTCAGGTGCTGATCTTTGCTTTACCGGTATTGAAAAAAATGGGAAGTTATTCATCAAAGAAATTTTGGGGGTAAATGACGAGGACTACTTGATGAAGGTATGCCCCTCTGGACACAGCATAGCATCAACTGTTTTGGATGGAGAAAGAGAACTCCTACTCCCTTACAACAGTGGCTTCCTTAAAGAAAAAGCCCTTTTTTTTTCCGGTGAATCGATAAAAGCGAAACAATTCTTCGGATTTCCCCTTTTTTCTAACGAAGTTCCTATAGGAGTGATAGGTTTTGTGTCTATCTCAGACAGACCTCTTCATGAAAAATCTATAGAACCTCTCAGAAATATATCGATCCTCCTTTCCCTTTATTACTCCTCGTTGTTGATGCGGGAAAATCTTGAAAAGGTAAAAGACTTTGACCCTGTTACCGGATCTATTCAATTTACCACTTTTCTTGGCTTTGTGGAGAGATCTATAAAAAAGAATGAACGGTTTTCTCTCCTTTCAGTAAAACTTGGTGGTATAGATATGTATAACCGTAACATGGGATACGAATTCACGAATGGTCTCCTTCAGAAGGTTTTTCAAATCATCCGCCATTGTACTGGTAGCAGTTCGTTCATATCTCGGAAAGGGGGGGGCCGCTTTTACATCCTACTGAGAGAAAGAGAGGCCTTTGACGTAAGAAACATATTAAAAATCCTGAATTACACTATTGCAAAGAACATTTCCGAAGACATCAAGATAGACCAGAATAACCTGACGGAAGTGGGGGTATCTCATTTTCCTGATGATAGTCAAAACCTCTGGGAGCTTCTGGATCGCGCAAAGGAAAGAAGGATAAGATCTGCTTAATGACAAGGAGGGGTTATGGATTTCTTTAGAAAGCTTTTTGGCTTGTTTTCCACACATTTTGCCATGGACCTTGGTACTGCCAATACACTCATTTACATGAAAGGTGAAGGTATTATCCTAAATGAACCTTCAGTAGTGGCTATTGATAATACATCTGGTAAGGTCATTGCCGTTGGCAGAGAAGCAAAGGACTACATCGGACGAACACCTCCGAATATCAGTGCCATACGCCCGTTAAAGGATGGCGTAATTGCGGACTTTGATGTTACAAAGGCGATGATAAAATATTTTCTTACCGTTGTGAGGAAAGATAGAAAAATACAGAAACCCAAAATGGTTGTGGGTGTGCCTTCAGGCATTACCATGGTCGAAAAAAAAGCAGTTGTTGATGCCTGTTTTCAGGTGGGTATCAGGGACACCTATCTTGTTGAAGAACCTATGGCTGCAGCCATAGGTTCGGAAATGCCCATTGAATTGCCTAGAGGCAACATGGTGGTTGACATCGGCGGAGGAACAACTGAGGTGGCCATTATAAGCCTTGCTGCAACTGCCTACAGTGAGTCCTTGAGGGTGGCAGGTGATGAAGTTGACGAATCAATTGTAAGGTATCTCCAAAAGAAGCATCAGATTGCTATAGGAGCCATTGCCGCAGAAAGACTCAAACTTGACGGGGCATCAGTCTACCCTGCAGAAGGCCGAGGTAATGCTTTTAGTGTAGTTGGCAAGGATCTTCTCACCGGTGTTCCGAAAAATCTGAGGATCACAAGTGAAGAAATACGGGAGGCTATAGAAGAACCTGTTTCAGCAATTATCGACGCCATACGCAGAGCCCTTGAAAAACTACCGCCTGAATTTGCATCTGACTTGAATGAATCAGGTATGGTTTTAACTGGTGGCGGTGCTTTACTGGGTGGTCTTGACCATAGAATTGAAAAAGAAACAGGGATAAACGTTTATGTTGCTGATGATCCCTTGCTGTCCGTTGTCCTCGGTGCAGGAAAGGCTCTAGAAGACATGGCAAGATACCGTAAGGTTTTTATTAATTAGAACTCCTTAAGCATATTCAGCTTTCAGGAAAAACAATCGAAAATCAGGCGACGGGGGTACTAACAGATTTATTAATCTGTACACCAATGGGTGGCAGCTCAGGGTTGATACATATCCCCGATCTGCCATTCTTCATAATCAGTTGATCGAAGCTCCGAGACAAAACGGGAGGGTTTCAGGATGATATGCCCCACCTGTTTATCAAACGCCAGGAGCGGATAACACAAGTATAGCTCATCCATAGCCCGTGTGGTTGCAACGTAAAACAGCCTTCTCTCCTCCTCCAGACCTCCCTCGTCCAAAGCCCTTGGATTTGGAAACCTCCCTTCTGCACACCATATGATGAATACAATCTTCCACTCAAGCCCTTTTGCCTGATGTATCGTACTGAGAATTACTCTTTCATCTTCATAGTTTGCAGATAAAATCTCTTCACCGCTTGTGCCACTCATAAGCGAAAGCTCGCTTAAAAAGCTTTCCACGGACTGATACTTCGTGGAAAAATTCACGAGTTGTCCAATATCTTCAAGCCTTGTATCATAGTTTGGGTAGTTATACTTGAGATATTCTATGTAACCATTATTTAATACGGCAGAAATCATGTCGCCAGGTGCTTCCTGATCCTGTAATTTTGTAAGATCACTGAATAACCTAGACCAAGTTTCTATACTTTCCTTGTGAATTTTTTTAAATTTATCAGCAATTCTCTTAGAAATAAAAGCGTCATACGGGTTACTCAGGGTTTGGAGAAAATCATAGATATGCTCGGCCGTTCTATTGCCTATTTTGGGAAATAGCTTGAGGGCCCTTTTCCATGATACCTCATCGTTTGGATTTGCCATTACCTTTAAGAATGCAATGACATCTTTGATGTGAGCCTGTTCAAAAAATTTGAGCCCACTTCTGATTTCAAAAGGTATGTCACGCCTGGTAAATTCCATCTGGAGTTCCATACAGTGATAGTGTGCTCTGTAAAGAACTGCCATGTTGTCAAGAGCTATCCCTTCGTCTCTCAGTTCAAGAACTCTTTGTGCAACAAACTCTGCTTGCTGAACCACGTCGCGTAAAGGTGCAAGAACCGGAATAGTACCATTTTTTTTAATGCTTTTAAGGGCTTTGGTAAATTGTTTTGTGTTCTGGCCTATTGAATGGTTGGCAAGGCTTAGAATTTCGGGCGTACTGCGGTAATTGGTTTCAAGCTTGAATACCTTTGTTTCAGGATACTTACTGGGGAAATCCAGTATGTTTTGAAAATTTGCTCCTCTGAACGAATATATGCTCTGCGCATCATCACCCACCACCATCACGTTTTTATTGATAAGCCCCATGAAATCAACTATCTCACCTTGAATTTTGTTCGTGTCCTGGTACTCATCCACCAGGATATGAGAGAATGTCAGGGCGTAGAGTCTCCTCAATTCATCATAATCAGAAAGAAGTTTGTGCCAGTAAAAAAGCAGGTCGTCAAAATCGACTGCGTTGATTGCGTGTTTTTTTTCCCTATAATTCTGTGATACGAGTTCTATTTCCTCTTTAATATCATAAAAGAACGGTGCCCTCTCTTGTGTGCTCGTTTCAATATCTTTCATGGTATTCACTGAGTAACTGAATATTTCTTTGAGGATTGCGCCTTTAGGAAAACGCCTTTCTTTCCGGTCGATCTTTGAATCTTTAAGAACAACTTCGATAAGGTCTTTGGCATCCTCATTATCCAGTATTGTGAAATTTTTTTTAAGACCAACCTTCTCCGCATGCTGGCGTAATACCATGTTACCTATATGATGAAAAGTACCACCCCAAATATAACGTGTATCGATCTTCATTAGGTGTTCAACCCTGTGGAGCATTTCCCGTGCAGCCTTATTGGTAAAAGTAAGAAGGAGGATGCCGTTTGGAGAGACACCTCTATCCAGGAGATATGCAACCCGGTATGTCACAACTCTTGTCTTTCCGCTGCCTGCCCCTGCTATAACAAGTATCGGTCCATTATCGGTTATCACGACAGCAAGTTGTTCCTCGTTGAGTTCCTGTTCGAACTTAATTTGAGGTATTCTACCTCTTACTTCCTTATGGATGACATATCGTTTCATGACGGTAAAGTATGCTTCATGGGGTCGCACTTGTCAAGAGACCAAGAACAATGCAGGATTAAGAGGACAGAGGTTCGTGGGTTCAAAAAAATCTTGAAGCAAGCCAAAAAAATACACCCTGATAGTCCTTGACAGTCCTTGGATGCTCTGCTACGATTGTTTCGTAGAATATTTTCTTAAACCTATGGCAGAGGGGGGTTTGCAATGTTTATATTATGGGAGGTCAATGATAATGAATATCATTTTGCTCAGCATTATTACAATCGCATCCGTTGTACTCGTTGTTGTACTGATTTATGTTCTTTTGGAGGTACGGCAAGCAACACGTAAGCTTGAACGTTTTATAACCATGTCAGAAGACTCATTAAAACCAACCCTTGATGAACTTCCTGGGACAGTGAGAAGCATCCGGCATATTGCAGAAAACATCGAAACTGTTACAGATGACATAAAAACTCTTTCGAGCTCAGTGAGAGACGTTGGTGAAAATATAAGGTTAACGAGTAATTACATTGAAAATATTGCAGCATCGTCTTCAGTTCGGGTTATGGGCCTAAAAGCAGGGATCAGTGCAGGCCTTAATGCCTTATTCAATAATTTGTTGGCAAAACATAAAAAACTATAAGGAGGTCAACTATGTCGGAAGAAGAAAGGGGATATAGTGCAGGTTCTACCCTTCTCGCATTTTTTCTTGGAGGATTAGTCGGGGCAGGCGTAGCGCTGCTTCTCGCACCAAAATCAGGACCAGAAACGAGGAAGATAATCAAAGAGTATGCCGGAGAGGCAAAGGGGAAAGCAGAAGATTATCTGGACAAGTTTAAAGGCAGCGCAACTACTGTGGTAGACAAGGTTAAAGAAAGCGCTACATCAGTTCTGGAAAAAGGGAAAGAGTTTGTAGAAGAACAAAAAACAGTGTTAACATCAGCTGTAGAAGCAGGCAAAGATGCATATCAAAAAGAAAAGGAAAAATTAACGGCTGAACACAAAGCCTAACGATAATCAGGAACACACTTTAGGGTTTTTTATACTCAAGGTCTATGCCTGCTAATCGTTTATATTCAATCGCGCTCTATTTTTTTGTAGCTGTTCTCGGTTATTTAAGTTATCAGATTTTCAAGCCTTTTCTTTCTCCTTTAGCTTGGGCTATCGTGCTGTCCATTGTCTTTTATCCTTTCTTCACCTTTGTCCTGAGGTTTGTGAAATGGAGGCCCCTTGCTTCTTTTATTACCCTATTAATCATACTAATACTTCTCCTAGGGCCATTTTCATATCTTTCCTATCTACTTTCTCAGGAAATACGATCAATAGTTGATGAAGCTTCCAGTGGCAAATTTGATCCAATCGGCAGATATCTGAACCATCCATTTGTAAGCAAGGTAATTAATAAAATCCTTGCCATGTTTCATTTATCTCAAATCGAATTTGAAAAAAAGATAATGGAGAATGTTGTGCTTTTTGGAAAAAGTCTTGTAGGGGGCATCACAGGTGGGATTGGTAACATTGCCTCGGCCATAACAGACTTTATTTTTATGATTCTTTCCATATTCTTCTTTCTCGAGGGAGGTTCAGAATTTGTCGAAGGACTAAAAAAATATATACCCTTTTCCCAAAAACAAAGAGAACGATTGATTAAACAAACTCGGGGGATTATCGTCTCCACAATATACGGTGGAGTAACCGTAGCAATAGCTCAAGCTATCATTGGTGGGCTTGCTTTCTCACTTCTGAGCGTCCCTTCTCCGGTGCTCTGGGGTCTTGCCATGTTTGTAGCTTCCTTTATACCTCTTCTGGGAACGTTCATAGTCTGGGGACCTATGGCAGTGTATCTGTTTTTTAAAGGGATGATTCTTAAGGCCATAATACTTGTCATTGTAGGGATTGTCGCAATAAGTTCAGTAGACAATATCCTGAGGCCATTAATTATCAGAGGCAAGGTGCAAATGCCCACCCTCGCCATCTTTTTCAGCATACTCGGGGGTATAAAGCTCTTCGGATTTATAGGATTTATCATGGGACCCCTTGTATTAGCTCTTTTCGTATCTGCAGTCCAGATGCTTCAATTTGTTGAAGAAGAAAGGAACATGGAAACGGCAGACCGGAAAGGCAAAGATTAAGAAAAAACAGGATTGGATAATCCGTCGAATCATTTTTATACCAAGAGTTTTTCTCCTAGCGAGATACTTTCAAGGGATTTTCTGTCGAGAAGCTTTATTTGTCTACCTTCAACTTCTATAATACGTTGGCCTGACATTTTATTGAGAATCCGTGATAATGTTTCAGGGATCGTCCCAATTAAGCTAGCAAGTTGACCTTTTGCAATATCAAGTTCTACCATATCGTTTTTGTCTCCAATTTTACTGAGGACAAGTAGATATGCAGCAAGCCTTTGAGGCACCTCCTTGAGGGAAAGATTTTCCACGAGCTGCGTGAAATACCTGAGGCGCTTTGAAAGCATGGCAAGCATATTCATAGCCATTGAAGGGTCTTTAATGATTAACTCAACAAACTTCTTGCGTGGAAAAAATAGTGTTTCGCTCTTCTCCAATGTTTCTGCATAAGCTGGAAACTGTCTGCCTTCGAACACAGCCACCTCTCCAAAAGGTTCTCCGGGCCCAAAGATATGTAGGATCTGCTCCTTACCCTCCAAAGAGAGTTTGTATATCTTCACTCGTCCTGAGCGAAGAACGTAAAATCCGGTAGCTTCCTCACCTTCTGAAAAGATTACCCTACCACGGAAATGTTTATGTTTCTCAACAATGGCAAGGAGTAATTCAATCTGTGAATCGACAAGCCCTGCAAAGAGAGGAATTTTCTCTATGAAATGTCCAAGACTCATGCTTTTCATCTATCATGGTTCAAGCAATACGTCAAATTGTTCATGAGGAATGTTTGACATTGGCAGAGCTTTGTGGTTTAAAGGAGTGATGAAAAAGATTCCGGTGCCTTATAGTGAAGATTTCTTAACTGGTTATAGGACAGTAGATTGCGAAAATCCGGAGCGAGCCTGGATAATTCAGTCTGCAATTCGAGAGATCGCCGATTTTTGTGAACCCAGTTTGTGTAGCCGATCAGACCTTCTCCTCTGCCATACAGAATCGCTTATTAATTCGGTTGAGATTGATGCAGAGGTGTATTCGGTGGCTCGTAGGGCAGCGGGGGGAGCCATCATGGCTGCTGAAATCGCCCTTAAGCAACCTTCTTTTGCTCTGATCAGACCTCCTGGTCACCACGCTGGTCGAAATTTCAATGGCGGCTTCTGCTTCTTCAATAACATGGCTATAGCCCTCTATGTTCTCCTCTCAAAAGGCTTAATCCGTAATGCACTTATCATTGATATCGATCTTCACTACGGTAATGGAACCGAAGATATTGTCAAAGACAATCCGCAGATCATGTTCCGTAATATCCATGCGTTTCAGAGAGAAGAGTTTCTCAAAAAGGTTGAGTCAGCCCTCAGCGATGCCACCTCTTATGACATTATTGGCTGTTCTGCAGGCTTTGACACCTACGTTCATGATTGGGGTGGTATCCTTTTGACCGATGACTATTGTGAAATTGCACGGATGATAACCTCGGCAAACCCCCACACATTTACCATACTCGAAGGGGGTTATTACATCTCCGATCTTGGTAAAAACGTTGTTTCGTATCTTAAAGGCATCCAGGAAGCTTGTTTGTAATTGCTGTTTTCTTTTTCGCTTGCGGAATCTATCTCGATGCCCTTTACGAAATCTCTTTAAAAATTACAATACCTCTGACAGTTCTCTTACTGTTCTTCATACCTTTTTGTTTCAAAAAAAATAGTCTCTTCTCTGTTCCTCTTATATTCATCTGTTTTATGTTTGCAGGCATGTCAACGCTTGGGGTGGTAACAGTTACGCAAACCATATATGCAAGTGGCCAGGCTAAGGAGGTGTATTCAGGTCTCATTATTGAATCATCACCCAACACAAAAATATTAAGGCTTACGAACCCTATGGAAGTTTCGGGTTTGAAAACGATACTTAGAACAACACAACAGTTCAATATCAATGACAACGTCAAAGTATTCGGTGAACTCAGAGAGATTCACCCAACTTTCAACAACCCCTATCTGTTATCATGGAAATGGCTAAAAAAACTTGAGGGCATATCATATGAACTCAGGGGTAAAATTATTTCCATTTCTCCGGGCAACCATATAATTCATGGAATAAGAAACACCCTCAAACGCAAAATTGAAGTTTCAGGCGCACAGAATCCAGGCATATTAAAAGCCCTTACTATAGGTGATACCACCGGCTTAGATGATGCAACAAAACAATTGTTTCTCCGCACAGGGACTTCTCATATCCTCGCAATTTCGGGGTCGAATATTGGGATAGTAACAGCTTTTTTCTTCTTCATAGCTCGGTTCCTCATAGGGCGTATTCGGAAACTGAGTTTAAGGGGAGATGACACACGTTATGCCGCCCTTATCACAATCCCATTCGCTATTCTGTTTATGCTTATTGCCGGTTCAAGCATACCAACCATAAGGGCAACCATTATGATCACCATTTATATGCTATCTATATTCATCGGACGAGGAAGAAGTATTTTCAACACCGTTGCCCTTAGTGCGCTCGTCATACTTGTCATCTACCCCCATTCGATTTTTACAGCATCTTTTCAGCTCACCTTTGCAAGTGTCATATTTATTATCCTATTTTCCCAGCACATACTTCCTCTTTTCAAGACTGGAAGTAAGGTGCTGAAATGGCTATTTCTTTCCGCAGGCGTAACTCTTGCTGCAAACTTTGGAACTCTTCCTATTGTCTTGTATCATTTTTATGGTATAAACCCCCTGTCGTTAATCCATAACCTTGTTGCTGTTCCGTTGATGTGCGTTGTTGCTATGCCATTGACCCTCCTCGGCACCGCTCTGCCATGGAATGATTGCCTGCTCCGTGTTGCCGGAGGGATTATAGCACTAACAACAAATATTCTTAAAGCTCTCGACTGGGGCTATATTTATCCCATAATTCGTCCAAATCTTTTTGAGATAGCCCTTTACTTTTTTTTCTTCTTTTTCTTATTACACATCAGAAAAAAAATAGTATATGTCTTCATGGCTTTTTTTGTTCTCCCATTGGTAATGGGGTACGGATATTACACCTATTCACAGCTATACAATAATAACTTACGTATCAATTTTATCGATGTGGGGAACGGTGATGCAATTCTCATTGAGGGACCAAATGGTATGAGAATGCTTGTCGATGGCGGAGGATTTCATTCAAGTGACTTCGATGCGGGGAAATATATATTAACCCCTATTCTGCTCTCAAAAAAAATACGAACCCTTGATTATGTCATCAACACCCACCCTCATGGTGATCACTTGGGTGGCTTACCCACTGTAATTCGTAATTTTACAGTCAAAAACTTCTCCACGGGACACTATTTCATCTCCCAGGAAAAATTTATTGATCTCATGAAGCTACTGAAGGAGAAGAAGATTCTGTTAAAAATATGGAAAGGGGGAGATAAATTTTTTCTGAAAAACGGTCTGCACATTATGGTTCTAAGCCCAGACCCAGCGGCCTCAATGGAGGACATTAATAATGCATCTCTTGTAATAAAGTTAACGTATAATGACTTTACCATTCTTCTGCCCGGTGATATCGGCTCAAATATAGAAGAAAAACTTGTCATAAGTGGAAATGATATTAGGGCAGATGTACTCAAAATTCCTCACCATGGCAGCAAACACTCGAGTTGCATAGAATTCATCGCTGCTGTTCGGCCAAAATTGGCTGTTTTAAGTGTTGGAAAAGGAATACCCGGTATACCCAGCCATGAAACGCTGAAAAGGTATGATGCATTCTTCATTCCATTACTTCGCACTGACAGAGACGGTATGATCCAGGTTTGGTGTAAAAACAACGAGGTTGCCTGGTCAACACAAAAGAGATTGATCAAGTAAAAAAAAAGAATTTGAACACCCAAATTGATGACCTATTCGACAGTTTCTGACTGGACATTGAGAGACGCAAACCTCTCACACAGGATACCGTGACGTACCCCATTGGTGTCTATAATTAATTCTTCTGCGTCGAAATAGCTCATAATCTCCTTAAGAAGTAAGACCCCCTGAAGGATAATGTCCTCACGTCCCTTTTCCATACCTGCCATTCTACTTCGCTCTGATATTGTTTTTGTAATTAGATGGTGGGCCATTTCGTCAATGCGTTTACTACTCAGTATCAATCCATGTATCTGTTTTTTGTCCCATTCTTTAAGGCCCTTGCTGATACTGCCAAGGTTGGTTATGGTGCCTGCTGTTCCAATGACTGATCTTACATGATTTTTGCGGGGAAAGTTTAGGGTGGACCTGATAAAATCTATTAACAATCGAATTTCATCGCCTGAAGGTGGATCGTGCTTTATGAACATCTCGGTAAGCTTAACGCTTCCAACAGGAAAAGAGACATGATCGATAAAATTCTCTCTATTGCCGTAAATGATTTCTGTGCTTCCACCACCGATATCAATAATAACAATGTCTTCTTTTGAGTCTAAAAAATTTTGACGCACTGAGAGGTAGGTATAAAAAGCCTCTTCACGCTCGCTGATTACACGAATTTCAAAGGCAAGTTGCTCCTTAACAAGATCAATAAATATGGCACTGTTTCGCGCCTCCCGTAAAGCTGCCGTCCCTACACAGGAGATACCCGTAACCCTGGTTTTATCAATTACTGTCTTGAAGCCTCTCAACGCATTTATCGTTCTTTCCATTGCTTCAGATGAAAGAGCACCGGTCTGTTTTAGCCCCTCTCCCAGACGTGTGATAACGGCAGTATCATGGATTTCCTTGACCGTGTTCGTTATTTCCGCAATCATGAGAAGGATTGCATTGGTCCCTATGTCAATGGAAGCATAATTCATTTGACAACCCAATGAAAATCACACTATGATAGCACCCATGGTTTCAACCGGCATGCTCTCGTCGACAGATTTTTCTGGTATCGTTGCTTTTATTTCAGGGATTCTCTCCTTTTTCAGTCCCTGCATTCTTCCACTCGTCCCCTCCTATTTAATTTTCATAAGTGGGATTACTTTTGATGATTATAGAGAATTTCAATCAATGAAGTACAGGAAAATTGTCCTTATCCATTCACTGTCGTTCATTATTGGTTTCTCATTCGTCTTCATAATACTCGGAATTTCATCATCCGCACTAGGCAAGCTATTATCGAATTATCAGGTCTATATCATGAGGGTTGGTGGTTTTATTCTCATTATCTTGGGCCTTTACTACCTTGATGTGGTAAAAATACCACTTCTCAACAGAGAAAGGGTATTCCACCTTCAGGAGAAACCTGTTGGTCTTCTCGGCTCCTTCATCATTGGCATAACATTCTCCCTCGGCTGGACACCGTGTGTAGGACCTGCTCTTTCATCAATCCTCATCATTGCCTCAACAACTGAAAGCATATGGGAGGGGATTTTCCTGCTTGGTCTCTATTCTCTTGGTCTTGCAATTCCTTTTTTAATCTCAGCCCTCATTTTTGATCAGCTTTTAGGTTTGCTGAAAAAATACAGCGCTGTCGTCAGGTATTCAATGAAGTTTCTCGGTGTTCTTTTCGTAATTATTGGGATACTTTTCTTTAGCTCCTACTGGAATCTGGTGATTGCAAAAATTAGCCAGATATTTGCACTTTAGAAATCTAAATCTTCTATCTCTCCCTTAAAACGCTCTTTAAATTTTTTCAAGACACGATTCTCAATCTGGCGCACCCTCTCACGGGAAATGCTAAAACGAGCTCCTATTTCCTGTAAGGTCAGAGGCTCCTCAGCCATAACACGCTGTTCAAAAATGAAAATTTCTTTGTCATTTAAGGTTTTTTTGAACTCTGCCACCTTCATGGCAAGAATATCACTCTTTTCTTTTTCTGCAACCACCTCTTCAACATTCTCACCTGACCTCATCATATCCATAATTGTATCATCGCTCTCATCGTGAACAGGGGCTTCAAGAGAAATGTCAGTATAGGTAAGCCTCTTTTGCATTTCTTCCACTTCTTCTTCTTTCACGTCAAGAGTGCTTGCGAGCAGTTTTGGCGCAGGATATATCCCCTGGGCTTCCAGTCTCTGCTTCTCCTTGTTCAGCCGATAGAAGAGTTTCCTTTGCCCCTGCGTTGTACCTACCTTAACAAGGCTCCACGAGTCCATGATGTACTTCAGGATATAAGCCCGTATCCAGAATGAGGCATACGTTGAAAATTTGGTTCCCTTGTATGGATTGTATTTTTTCACAGCATGGAGAAGCCCTACATTACCTTCCTGGATCAAGTCTAGAATGTTCAGATACGTGTTGTAGTATTCAAGAGCAATCTTTACAACGAGTTTCAGGTTAGAAATTGCAAGTTTCTGTGCAGCAGACCTGTCCTTTTCTTTGAACACCTTTGTAGATATCTCAAGTTCTTCTTCCCTCGTGAGTACTGGATATTTTGACACCTCTGAAAGATACTTTTTCAGTGGGTCATAGGGTATGGGAAGGCCTTTATCTTCAAGGGGCTTGATAAGTTCTTTTTGGTTTTCGGAAAAAATGTCTTTTGTCAATTCCTCAATCCTCTCACCTTTATGAGCTGTGCTACGATACTAATAGCGATCTCCTGAGGCGTTTCAGAGTTGATGTCAATGCCAATCGGCGCGTAAATAGATTCCAGGATTTCTTTTCGAACCCCTTTTTCTTTCAAATATTCGAGGACCATGCGAACCTTTCTTTTGCTGCCAATCATGCCAATATAAGATGTCTGTTTCTCAATGCATTTTTCAAGGACAAGCGCATCATGACTGTGTCCGCGGGTCACGATTACTATGTATGAATTTGTTGTCAGATCAAGGGTATCAAAAACCTTGTTAAAGTCTTCCACAATTATGGTATCAGCTTCGGGAAACCTATCTTTGTTTGCAAAGTCTTTCCTGTCATCGATAACCGTTACATTGAATTCTACCAATTTCGCAACCTGAGATAAAAATTGTGAAACATGGCCAGCGCCAAAAATATACAGGTTGGAAAAGATCGATAACGGCTCGATCACTGTATCGCCATTCATGAAGCGGACTCTGTGTTCATTCCAAAAATCTCTGAGGGATGTAACTTCTTCTTTTTCTAAACTATCACCCCATATACGTCCGTCATGATCAATGAGACTTTTCTGGAGGATCGCTTTTCTGAATCTGGTAACAACAACAGCGCGTCGCCCTTTTTTTTCGCATGCCTGTATGTTCTCGTAAACAATCTTGTGCCGCTCAAGTATTGGTTCTAAAAGGACGTCAACATTCCCGCCACAGAGCATACCCTCATCTTCCACGGCCTTTGCGTCCATTCTGGCGTGGAACAATTTTACATTGCTGCTTTCCATCAATTCCAGGGCCTCACGAATAACCTTCGCTTCAAGCTCACCCCCGCCAATTGTGCCATAAGTTTTTTCATCCTCTCCGACAAGCATCTTGGCGCCTTCCTCTCTAGGAGCAGCCCCCTCTTTGCTCACTACTGTGGCAAGTATGCCCTTTTTCCCCTCGTTAAGATATTTGACCACACAATCGTATATGCTCATCTTGAACATTCTATGCCCGTCTGTTAAATTCGTGGAGAATTGCTTCCAAAACACCTCCACCTATGGCTCTTGCTTTCTCCGTAATTGTGAAACAATACTCCGTAACACCTCTTGGATCAATATCCCCTACCTTTTCATTCTCTATCACGTTTATTTCACGGATGAGCCCTCTTAATAACCCGTCGATGCTTGCACGGACTGGTACGTCATCGACGTAGAGGATGAGCTCACCTTTTTTAACGGTCTCTCCAAGTTCCTTCACGTGTTTTACAAGTCCGGCCCGGGGCGACCTTAACACCCTTTCCGATGTGTAGCCCATGGTCGGCCCTGGCACTCCTGTGTGAGGTTCTGCTGCACCATCATAAAAAACCCTACCAAGGTTATGCCCTCTGTTACTTTCCACCACAGCGTGTACATCATCTGGTGCTATAAATCCAGGTCCGACACCTATAACAAAAGGGGCTTCGGTCCTTTTTGTTCCTAAATTTTTCTTTGCCATAATTGCGTCAATGACAATATCGGGTTTGAGAACACTCACGGTAGTGCATTTTGGGTCAACAACAACAGCAATCATATCATGCTGCCAAATATCGTTTACTTCATCGACGTTCACTGCACGTTTTGCATGAACACCCTCAACAATTACCTCACCCTCATAAACTACCTCGGAAAAAGCAACTGTCCTCCTGACGGTTATCGGTTCAGGTATTTCCGTCATCACAATGCGTCTAATGTTGGCCTCATAGAGTCTGTGGGCAATTCCGGTTGCCATCTCTCCAGCCCCTTTAATAGCCACTATGAGGTCGTGGATTTTTTTCTCTCTCTTTTTATTTTTCGCTGAATGCTGAACTATAAAAGACGAACTGTTCTTCATCATAACCCCTTTCCAAAAAAACATGTCGGATAGTGACATTCATCACACTGCAAACACAAACCACCGTAGGAGAGTTTTACCATATCATTTTTATGCATTCTCTCGCCAGCCAGCAGTCTTGTAAGGATTATATCAAGCACTGTATTCCTGTTATAATACACACAGGCTGGTGCACCAAGAATGTATTTTCCTCTGAACCGCGCAACAAGAAACATTGCACCGGGGAAAACAGGGGTACCATAAAAAAGGGTTTCTGCTCCAGTGGCCTCAATCCCTTCTTTTGTGACATCATCCGGGTCCACAGATAAACCTGCAGTAGTTAGAACAAGATCTACCCCAGAATTGAAAAGGCTGAGAATAGCATCTTTTATCATAGAAATCTCATCAGGGACAATTATCTTTCCCGCGACTGTCAAACCATAGTTCCTCAATTTATTTTCTACAAGTGAAGAGCCGTCCTGTACTCTGCCGGTATACACCTCACTCCCCGTAATGACTAGACCTATGTTTAACGATTTGAACGGACTTACACTGATAACACGCCCCTCCCCTATCTTTTCAACCCGTTTTAGCGATTTTTCATCAATGTAAAGGGGTATTATACGTGTTGCTGCAATAATATCACCCTTTTTGACGAGATGACGATTCGGTAGTGTACTCAAAAGCACATTCTTAATCTTGTTTATTGCGAAAAGATGCTGTGCGTTAACATAAAAAAGGCCATTTTCGGTAGTTTTGATCGTTACTTTTCCTTCTTTAGGGCTGGTATATTCCATATATTCCCCCAAGATGGCCTGCGCAATCCTGGTGCTTGCATCATCTTCATGAACTCCCTTTGCAGGGCCTTCAAAAACATAGAGATAACGTTTACCGAGATCAAGAAGTCTCTCAATATCTCCCTTTTCAATAATTTTTCCCCTGCTAAACGCCACATCTTTTTTCTTTCCTGGTACTATTTCTGTTATATCATGAGCAAGTGTCATCCCAAGTGCTTTTTCAACGCTTATTTTCTTCAATTGTGTAACCTCTTTCACGGAGTTGGTCCAATACCTGGATAGTGTCTATGTCAAACAAGTTTCCAGTATCACCTTCTATAAATACCACATCTTGCTTGTATTTTTCTATAACTTCCCTGAGTCCCCTGTCTCCATGCAGGTTTCCGATTTCATCTTCGAGCAGTTTAGTGCTGATCATGACAGGGTGTCCTGTTTTTCCGTCAAAACGCGGTAAGACAATCTTAGCCTTCCCGGCTCTAAAGGTATTAAGGACAGTCTTTATGCTGTGAGATGAGACAAAAGGTTTATCTCCGAGATGAAAAAGAACTGCTTCTGAGCCTTCAAGGAATGGTGTCACCGTTTTAATTGAACTGGACATCCCTTTCTTGTAGCAAGGGTTGTAAATGAAGCTCACTGGTAATCCTTCAAGCTGCTCTTTAACATTCTCGCTGTCATTTCCCGTCACAACCAAAATCCTGTCAATTTCAGCCATGAGAAATGGTGTTACGCTTCTCCGAATAACTGATTCCCCATCTATAAACACGGTCAGCTTATTGAAGCCCAGCCTGCTTGAAGTTCCAGCAGCCAAAATTATAGCTAAAAACATTTTCATATGTGAGTATTGTCAGAAAACAGAATTCAGAGTCAAGTTATGGTACAGCGTTTCGCGATGGCTTTATTGAGGCTTGTTATGAGAGCTTCCACGTTTATCCCGTGGACTTTCGCACCCTGCTCTATGCTCTCAAACAAAGCTGCTTGACACCCCAAACACCCAAAGCCAAACTTCTCAAAAACAGGGATGGTTTCCGGGTACTTACTCACGGCATCTTCTATCAACATACTCCCATTGATCATCCCGTATCCTTTCTATGGCAATCTTTTCTGTAAAGGCCAAACAAGTAAATTAAAACACCTCAGCAGAAAAGATATAGATTTTAACATCATTTGATTTCCACGAATCTTTTGAAAGCCCTGCTTTGTAACAGGTGTATTCCAAAAACGTTTTTCTGTCCCAATGATATTCTGTTGCAACCTGAGGGAGCAAAAGGCCAGAATACCCTCCCCTTACAATGTATAGACCATGAACTCCGACTTCAATCTCTTCTATATCTTTAATCTGACGCATAGGTGATATAACCGATATCTCTATGTCAATATCTTTCCATTCATCCTTTCGTAGAGCACAGAATCGAGGATCATGAAACGCTGACTCTATTGCCATCTTCTCAATCACATCAGAAAGCGGCATGGAAGCGCTAATATGACCGATACACCCTCTCAACTCACCTTTGCTTTTAAGTGTTACAAATGCACCTGCCTTTTCTTTTAATTTTTCCGATAGTTCTATTTCACATTGCTCCTTACCGAACAATGCACATTCTATGGCATCCCGTGCGAGGTCTTTCAACTTCTTCTTTTCTTCATTCGAAAGGTTCAATATAATTTCTCCGTTTCTCACTGGTTGTTGATGGTGAAAATGCATGAAATATACCCAACTACACCGCTCCTGTCTCCGGAAACATCACCTGAGTTTGCGTATTTCAGAACCTTAGCATAGGAAGCTCCAAGTTTTTTTGAAAGCATCATGGTGGTCAAAATAGGGCCCGTTCCACATGCTTCACATGTCCCTTTGTAAAAATCATCCTGGAGTCCTTCTATGTCATAGGATTGAAGACGTTGCTTCACCACTGTATCTAACCTGACGGCTTCTGCATATGGGTAATAATGTGACAAATCAGTACTGCCCACAACAAGAACTTTTCTGTTGGTTTTTTTGATTGATCGATACAGGGTATCAACAAGGGCCACAAACACTGATGGCTCCTGAGACCCTAAGATGAGAGGCAACAACCTAAAATTTTTCAGTATCACCTGTAAAAAGGGAACCTGAACTTCGAGGGAATGTTCATCCCTATGGGCATCTATATCAGGCCAAACAACCGTTTTAAGGCTAACTATCTCACCGGCCAGTTCTTCATCGATTTGAACAACCCCCAGTGGGGTGCGATACCCTCCCTTTACAATTGTTGCGCTGCCTTCAAAATGGCTCCTATGGCTGGGAGCTATGACGATCACTGTATCATAGTGGGAGCCCATAATTGCCTTGTAACCATAGGCTGCTACTTGACCGGAGTATATATATCCTGCATGGGGAGATAGAAGACCGATGACCTCTTTATTCGATGGTTCAAAAATCACATTTTGGAGATAATCCTCTATGGTTTTCTTGAGAATTTTTGGATTATCAGGGTAAAATGTGCCACTTACCGATGGCTCTCTAATGAACGCCATTGCATCCTCCCCTTCACAGTAATGATAAAATTATATCACAACTTTACCCCATACAACAGTGAGAATGGATAGAATACAGCAAAACCGGGCATGACTGAAACAGTTGACTTTTATAACGTTTTGTGATAAAATTCACATTTAATAAAGGATGATGAACAGTGTCATCGACGAGTACATTGATATGGCTTATCAGATTCAAATGGGCCGTGCTCGGGTTTTACAGAATATCTCCATCGTATCAAAACCAATACATACCCAAATCCACTACAACTCTCCCGTTCACGGAGACAAGGAGGTAAGACATCATGGCAAGGGCAAAGGTTTTTGAAAATCGGCCACCAACTCTTGGAATCAACAGTCTCGGAAGAATTGGAAAGCTAACACTGTGGCATCACGTCGGTCGAAAGTATTTTAAAGAAATCATCGTTAATCTTGGAAGGGAATCTGGTACAGGCCTGCAGTCGATTGCACAGATGATAGAGAAGGATGCAACCTACGGCCTTCTTCATCGGTTTCTTTACGGAATAAAATCAGAACGTCTTATAGAAATCAAAGATGAAAAGAAGGGCAAACTGGTTATCGATGGGATCCCAGTGACCATCCTTCGAGAAGCGAGAAACCCGGTCGATATTCCATGGCGCGATTACAATGTTGACCTCGTTGTAGATTGTACAGGAAAATTCAAAGATCCTACAGTACAGCCGGACGATTCCAAGGGTTCTATCAGAGGCCACCTCGTAAAAGGTGCAAAAGCAGTAATAAATTCTTCTGCCTTTAAGATAAAAAATAAAGCATTGTCCACGCCAGCTGATTGTGTAACCCTGATTTATGGAATTAACCATTCTGCATTTGATCAAAAAAAGCACCAGATTGTCTCAGCAGCATCTTGCACCACAACCGGCCTCGCACACATGGTAAAACCGCTTCTCGAAAATGAGAAGACGAATACCATTTTAACTGCCTCAATGTCGACGGTTCACGCAGTTACAAACTCTCAAAGTGTTCTTGACAGTGTTCCCAAAGCAGGTGAAAAGGATCTTAGAAAAAACAGGAGTATCTTAAACAACATTATTCTCACCTCAACCAATGCTGCAGAGGCTCTGGGACAGGTTATCCCAGAGGTTAAGAATATTGGTTTTATGGCAGACTCAATCAGGATACCAACCAACACGCTTTCACTCATTATCCTAAATGTTACATTTCAGACAAAGATGAATGCTGATGGCACTTCAGCAGCCATCAATACCAAAGCAATCAACGATATTTACAAAAAAACGTACGAGAGCAACCCCGAGCATCTTCTCATCTATACAACTGAACAGAATGTCTCTACTGACCTTATCGGCATTAACGCTGCGGTGATTATTGAGGGTCAGTTCAACCATTCACGCACTGCATTCATCAATGTAGACCTTACCCAGATTCCTAACTTTTCTGCAAAGGCTCTACAGGTTATGGAATCAAAAACATTGCGAGTACCTGTTGTGCACGCTAAAATTTTTGGATGGTATGACAATGAATACGGAAGCTACACAAACAGGATGGGGGATCTAACGGTCCACGTGCATAAAAATTTGCTTTAAATAATTTTTCGGGTTGCAAATACCTGGTATTAATATCCTGGAAGTTGCAACCCGAAAACCAAGCAAACCACCATGAAAACTGTTCAAAAATCAGTCTTCTTCCTTCAATCACAAAAAATTATAGGCATTTGTGCCTCAAAATTTGACGCATGAGAATCCAGGCTGTGCTTAGAGGGTTATATTATACGATTCCTCAGACTCTGACTCATTTTTTCCCAGGTAAACAGCGCCGCTCCATCCATCTATTCCTATAAAATCGCCACTCTTTATCTTCAGGCCATCAACCAGACTCCATCCATCCGTTTCATACACCTGTAGCTTATTAAAGCCGACAACGCCCACCTTATCGAGCTGGGGGATTGTAACTGCAGCGTGCGAGGTGCCACCTCCACGTGCAGTCAATAGACCCTCAACTTGCAAAAGTATTCCAACATCATCTGGTACTGTATCAGGTCGAATAAGGATCAGTGGTGTTTCAGGCTCACTTTTTCGAAAACGTTTTATATCCTTTTCTGAATAGACGGCTTTTCCGGTCAAGGCACCACCACTGACACCAATGCCAGTCCCGAGATACGACTTGTGGAGAGCCTCTGTATCCTTAAAACGCTTTACTTTATTTGTTTGTCTCTGAACCATATCTCGTGTTTGCAGGATATAGAGCTTATCCGGTGTTGAATTCTCAAATGTAAACTCTATCTCCTGGTGATTAAATCCTTTTTCATATATTAAAATCTCTGACAGCCTTACCAGTTCATTGTAAATCTCGGGGAATTTATTCTCCAATGAAATTTCAAATGCTCTTTTTTCTGCCAGTCGCTGTTTTTCTGAGATTGGGTAAGTGATGACCAGACCAGAAACAATATCATCACCCTGTACTCCAAAAATAAAATCACCAGATAAACTGACATTAGCTGAGGTACCCTTTGGATTTCTTGTGAAGATGACGCCAGACCCTGAGTTCGCATTAAGATTGCCGAATACCATTGCCTGAACTATAACCGCAGTCCCCCATTCATCAGACAAACGCATCTGATGGCGGTATATCTTGGCCTGTTCCGAGTACCACGATGCAAAAACCTGCAAAATGGCTTCCCGCAACTGAACAAAGGGATTGTCAGCCACATTAATCCCCTTTTCCGCCATCCTCCCTTTGTAGGCAAGTGCAATTCGCTTCATCTGATCAGGCTTGAACTGTATCTTCTTTTTCACATCATACTTGGTTTTAAAACTATTCATGATATCGTCAAAAAAATCTCTTTTCAAACCTTGATACATCCCCCAGGTTTGCAGAAATCGACGATAAGAATCCCAAGCTGCCCATTGATGTCCCCTCCTCCTTCCAAGTCCCTCAGCAATATCCTCGTTAATTCCCACGTTGAGGAAAGAATTCATCATCCCAGGCAGGGATATGGTTGCTCCGCTCCTGACAGAGAGAAGCAACGGGTTACGGGGATCTCCAAATCTGGATCCCATTATCTTCTCAAGTTCAGCAATTTCACGGTTAATCCTGATTGTCAGGTCCTTGAAAATATACTTATAACCCACAACAGCATCATATCCTCTAAATATCTCAGTAGTCAGGATAAAACCCGGTGGAACGCGGAACCCAAAAGAAGCGAGCTCTTTTAGAAAGTACCCTTTGTTGCCGAGCAATATCTGGTTGTCAAGTTGTTTATTTCGCTGGTAAATTGATGAAATTGCCAGATCAGGGCTATAGGCCATAACAAGGTTGAGAATCTGTTTGTTGTCCTTGAAACGTTCAAGCTCTGCATTCAAAGTCTCAATAACACCGTTCACAAGATTGTCCAGTACCTGGAGACCAAAGGCAGTTGAAATCATTCCTCGGACAAAATTTTCTGAATACTGGTAAATAATCTCTTCTTGTCGTTGTTCCTGTGCCTGGTGTTGGCCATCATTTTGGGCTTCTATAAGCTGTTTTACTATAATGGGAAGATTCAGGCGATGGGCATCGACATAGTAGTCCCGGATAATGTGCTGGATGCCCTTTGAAATAAAACGGAATATATCTATATATTGGTCTACAGAAAACATTTTTACCTGCAATGCACTTGTGACATACTTGATTTTTGCCACGAGACCTTCTGTTGCTATGCCTTCCAATTCGAGTGCTCTGATATAGAGGCCAAGGCAATCATGTATCATTATCAGTGTGCTCTTGGTAATAAACTTGAGGTTCATCGATCTGATCAATTCTTCAAACAGGAACGTTGCGAGACTTTCCAGACGAAGGGAAAGACCAACAGCTTCGAATTTTTCCTCATGATAGGTACCATACATTGAAGGGATACCTGCTGCAATATGTCTTTTGTGGTAAATGTTCTCAAAATATTCAGTCTTTTGCGGCGAAAGTATTTTCTCTTTCAGTAAGCCAAGAAAGTCGAGTATAATCGAAAGACTCCTGGTAAAGTTTTTTCTCTTCAGTGATCGTTGCAACGCCTTAACTTGAGAACGATCAAAAACATAATTTGATTCAAGATCTTTCAAGAGCTCGGTATGTTGGGGATTGTATTTTTTATGGAGAAGCTGATAAAACCTAATCATTAGTAGTGCCCGCTCTTTATCCCTTAAAGAAACCCCTCTGATGCCATAAATTTCTTTGTGTGCCTTGGCTCTATCCCAACTGAGTAAGATTGCAGGATCGTTGTTCGCCTTCACCATAATATATTTGAATATGGAGTGAAGCCCATCAAAATACTCTCCGGAATTGGCAATCTGATCATACACTTCATTTGGCAGGTCTTTTTTAAGGATATCCTTATCACCTGAATACCAATAAAGAAAAGCATTCTCTACAAAACCTACAAGCAGGCTGTTGCTCTCAACATGAGATTGTTTTCGCAAAAAATTTATAAGTTTATCATTTCTGAATGAGAGTTCATCAACTTTGGTCGATATATCTCTCAATTCACCTTCCGCCCCTATTTCACTGAAATAGACTGGAAAAATTCTCAAAAGTTGTTTTGTAAGGTTGTATGCCGGGCCTATATCAGAGTTCAGCAAAGCAGAAATATCCTTCTGAATGAGATCAGTGTCGCGAACAAAAATACCTCCCAGCTTGAGGTTGATAATCAACGCTGAGAGGAGTCGCTTAGTCCATCTTGGTTTCATTGCTATAATACCGAGCCAAGACCGTACATTCAGAATGTGGGCCGGGTTTACCTGGACCTGCCACTCAGCCGTAGAACCTTTGACTTCAGGATACTGGAATCCAAATAAGATGGTTTCCTCAATAAATGTATCAACAAGGGGGTGCTTGTTCTGGCTGAAGACCTCCTTTGCAATAGTGGTAATGCAATCAATAACAGCGCTCCGGAACTCGTGTCTACCCGCACTTTTTTTTAATAGAGCGAAGACTCTTCTAACAAATTCCTCGAGATTCTCGTTTTTGTTCTCCCTGAAAGCCATCCTCAGGGAAAGGTTAATCTCTCTCAGGGAGCTTGCATGAATGTCCGAAAGGCTAGGCATTCCCATGATATTGAAGAGAAAATCAAGCTTAACAAAATTCTGCCGCCCTGCAAATACACTCGATTTCTCAAGCTCATCGGCAATCATGAGGTATCCGTTTACAATCTGCCAGTAATCCGGTAAATCGGTGTACGCAACGCAAGCTTTCTCTGGCTGCGTTAACAGGGAGGCGTTAATGTTTTCAACTTTTTCTATGAGTGAGCGAAGGTGTTCATGACTCAGGGGGAAGATAAGCTCACCAAACACCTTGATAGCATCCTCTGTCTCATCTTCCTCATGGAGCCATCCTGAAGGATCCGGTTGCATAAGCCAAAACTGATAAGTGCTTTTAAACACCTTGTACAAAAGCATTGTAAGTGAATCCAGGGGTATTTGAACACCATGCTCAAAAAGCATCTTCAGCATTCTCTTGAAATAACCAGAACTCTTTTTTAGGATGAAACCTTCACTGTCGAAAATGGCTAGGAGGGATTCTATCACCTGAGGCACTAACACAATATTTCTTACAAGATACTCACCGCTATTAGATATAATTGTATCAAGATAATCAAAAAGATACCGTACTGCGTTCTCTCTTAACTCCTCATTGACGGCCCGTTGCATAACGCTTTCGTAAATCTGAAGAATAATTTTCATTGCTTGCAGGCCATTTTCATGTCTGTTGTACTCATAAAAATCGCCAATTGATATGGTTCTCAGCTGTTGAAGGACATAATTCCAGTTGACAAAAGGATGATTCAGTTCTATCAGGAGTTCATGGGTTTTTTTAAACAAACCATAGTGATTTTTGACAACCTCTAATAGGGGAAGATATTCTGTAGGGATTTCAACCTGAGCCGCAGTTCGCTCAAGGTTAACCTGGAGTGCTGACGACTGTAAACCAATTCTATTCGGGTCCATGTATCACCTGTATTATAGTTAGTTACAATTAATTAATCTTATTTACCTGAATATTGCAAGGAAGACCTGATGCCTGAAAAAATTACAATGATGACTAGTCAGTTAGCTCCCAAAAATTAAACTTCAGATTCAAATAAGGGCTCCTGGACAGACACAAAGCAGATTCATTCTTTTGTCAGAGTTGTATTTATGGCTTTCACAATTTCATTGACCAGTTTTTCATTCGATTCACTGGCCGCCCGGACATCAATGGCTGATGGGTCACCAAGATACCCGAGAGGGGTTACTTCCCTGGCCCCAGAACCTCCTTTCAACCATTTTTTGAGACCTTCAATAGTTGTCTCTGATGAAGGAAGGCTTTGGGCCGTGTCAATATCTACAAGATTCGGGAATTTTTCCACCATGAGACTCGTCTCAAAGGCCCCAGCATGGATATCCAGATATGGGGAGGACTTATTGAATTCCACGTCATAAAGAATGATGTATGGTTCTTTCCCACTCATGTTAGCTCTTTGTCGAAAAAATTCGGGAACAATGGAGTATGCCCTTAACCTCAATTCATCATATGCCTTTCTTACTGCTTCCGTCATTGCAAGGTTGTGTTCAAAATCACCATGTACATTTAACAGGAAAACATACTCAAAACTCCAATTTTTCAAACACTTTAGGAGATCGAACAAAACAGAGACCATTGTCTCTGGTTTAACTGAAAATGAACCGGCAAATCCATTCATCGCAGCATTGATACCCCAATAATATGCCGGTGCTATAATTGATTCTACTTGAAAGACGCGAAGGCCTTTTTGTACGTCTTTTGCCAGGTTATATGCAAGATATACGTCAGTGCCAAGGCACATGTGGGGTCCATGCTCTTCAATAACTCCAATAGGGAAAAGCACAGGATGTTTTTTTCGTGCTGCTTCCTCAATCTGCAGATAGGTCATGTCTGCCATTGTTCCTGAAAATATAGAATAATCCATCTAATCTAATACCCCTTGGCCTTCAGTAAAACTTCTGCGGATTATGCGAATTATTGTAATCAATGTTACCTGTGAACTGAGAACTTCCATCCACAATGTGCTCTCTTTTAAAGTCTGTATGCGGATTTTCTCACTGCCAGAACTCGGGCTACTGTTTCACCAATCTCAGAAGGGTTCTTGACCACCGTGATACCGGCCTTCTCGAGGATATCAATCTTTTCCCGTGCACCTCCTTGGCCTCCTGTCACAATAGCACCTGCATGCCCCATTCTTCTTCCGGGGGGCGCCGTAACACCGGCGATAAAAGCTACAACCGGTTTTGACATATTCTTTCTAAAAAAGTCTGCGGCCTCCTCTTCTGCATGACCACCTATTTCTCCTATAATTACAACAATATCAGTATCCTTGTCCTTCTCAAAAAGGTTTAGGGTTTCCACAAAAGTCATACCAATTACAGGATCCCCACCAATACCAACGCAGCTTGATTGGCCAATAGAAAGCTTCGTAAGTTGATCGACCACTTCGTAAGTAAGGGTGCCACTCCGCGATATCACACCTACCCGTCCCGGCGTATGAATATACCCAGCCATAACTCCAACTTTGCACTTTCCCGGTGATATAATACCCGGTGTGTTAGGGCCTATGAGCTTTGAGTTTGAACCTTTCATAAACTGCTTAACAGCAATCATATCGAGGGTAGGAATTCCCTCTGTAAGACAAACAATTATTTCTAGACCTGCATCAACAGCCTCCATTATCGCATCTGCAGCAAATGCCGGGGGCACAAAAATACCAGATGTATTCGCTTTTGTATTTTCCACAGCTTCTCTGACAGTGTTAAAAATGGGAACATCATCGAACTTTTGGCCGCCCTTCCCAGGGGTCACACCGGCAACTATTTTTGTTCCATATTCCTTCATTTGCCTGGTATGAAATGCACCTTCCCCACCGGTAATACCCTGAATGACGACTCCTGTGTCTTGATCAATCAGTATACTCATATCGAACCCTTATGGCACATAAAGCACTGGGTAAAAACATTAAAAATCCCCCGCACCTATAATTTAAAACTGTCTCGCAATGCAAGAGTCACTTTCGCTGCCGCGTCTCCAAGGGAGGATGCAACTGTAAATTGCAAGCCTGACTCAGTAAGAATCTTACGCCCTTCTGTAACATTTGTGCCTTCAAGCCGAATCACGACTGGCAGCGTCACATTTAATTCACTGGCAGCTTCAACCACACCTTTTGCAAGTATGTCGCATCGTAATATCCCTCCAAATATATTGATAAAGATTACCTTAACTTCTTTATCAGAAATAAGCAGTTTGAATCCTTCTCTAACCATTTCTGTGGTTGCCCCTCCACCAACATCCAGAAAATTCGCCGGTTCAGCACCAGAAAGTTTTATAAGGTCCATGGTTGCCATGGCCAGGCCAGCACCATTGACCATGCATCCGACGTTTCCACTCAGCTTAATATAGTTGAGGTTGTATCTGGATGCTTCTATCTCGAGAGGATTTTCTTGGGAAAGGTCCCTAAGGGCAGCAATTTCAGGGTGTCTGAAAAGGGCGTTATCGTCGAAATTAAGCTTGGCATCGACAGCCACTATTTCACCATCATTCTTTACCGCTAAAGGATTTATTTCGGCAAGCGAGCAGTCTTTGTCCAGGAAAAGCCGGTAAAGGTTATGAATAACAGCAGTCATCTTTTTCATTAACTTTGGATCAAGATGAATCCCATAGCAGATTCTGTTCAACTGAAAAGGTCGTAAACCTACCGAAGGATGTACAGTTTCTGTAATGACCATATCAGGGTGTTCTTTTACAACCTCCTCGATCTCCATCCCTCCCTGCGCACTTGCCAGAATCACCGGACAACCTTTTGCCCTATCTATTACAATGCCAAGATATATCTCCATTTTGGACAGCAATGCCTCTTCGATGAGCAGCGTATGAACCGGTTTTCCTTCTGGACCGCTTTGTTCTGTAACCAACTTTGCTCCCAGTATTTCTTCAGCGAATGCTTCTGCCTGGATAGGGCTCTCTACGATACTGATACCTCCAACCTTTCCGCGACCACCAGTGTGAACCTGTGCCTTTACAACAAATGGTCCTTTTTTGATAGTCTGTGCTGCCTTTAACGTATCTTCAGGGGTTTTCGCTATGTAACCGCGTGGTATAGGGATGCCATACGATTGGAGCAAGGCCTTTGCCTGATATTCATGTATCTTCATTTTCCAGAAAATTGGACGGAGTTAACAATGTCGTTTTTTCTACCTTCTTTGCGGCGCTTATGCCGGCACGCAGGGCGTTACGGTTCAAATTTTCTGTTCCTCTTGGCACCCTTGCCAGAACTGCTGCTTCAATGGCTTTTACAGAAACGATTGGTGTCAACCATGAAATAGCGCCCAGTGCAATAATGTTTGCCACCATCTCCTTCTTGAACCTGTCCCGTGCAATTCGTGTAAATGGTATTTGATAGGCTCTTGGTATTGGAATCTGATTTACAAAGGTTGAATCAACCAGCAAGACACCCGTCGGTTTTAAATCCATATAATAATCATCACAGGATTTCTGATTCATCGCAAGCAGAAGGTCAAGCCTTAATGCCTTGGGGTAATCTATTTCTTGATCACTTACGACAACCTCAGCCTTACTTGAACCTCCTCGCGCCTCAGGTCCATAACTTTGGGTCTGAGCAACAAACTTGCCATCATAAATCCCTATTGCCTCAGCAAGTATAATACCCATCAGGATCAGCCCCTGGCCACCAGATCCACTAAGACGTATATCGTAACGATTGCCCATTTACGGTATGCTGATCCCCTTTGCCCGCGCTTTTACCTTGTCGTATTCATCCTGAAAAACAGGGAGTTCTCGATCTATAAGAACACCTATCTTGAATTTGTCTGCAAGTTCTTCATCAGCCATTCCCGCCGCTTTTTCTACGGTGATTGCATGTTCTTTTTGCCATTGCATCATCTCTACAGCTGTTCCCATACGATTCAATCTGCCATACTGGGTATGACAGTGAGAAACAACTTCAACAACAGAGAATCCATTCTTCATAAATGCCTTTTCAAGAAGCCCGTCTAACATCTTTGCGTGGTAGACGCTTCCCCGGGCAACAAACACAGCCCCAGCAGTTACTGCAAGCTCTGAAATTTTGAACGCCTGCTCCACATTGGAAAACATCGTTGTTGTGGTTCTCATACCATAAGGCGTTGTTGGAGAGAATTGTCCGCCTGTCATTCCGTATACGCTGTTGTTGAGGATAATGGCGGTAAGATCTATATTTCTTCTTGCGGCATGAATAAAATGATTCCCGCCTATTGCAACCGCATCACCGTCTCCCATCACCACTATAACCTTCAATTTAGGATTTGCGAGTTTCACGCCGGTAGCAAATGTCAGGGCTCTCCCATGGGTCGTATGAAGCGTATTGAAATCTACATACACAGGTAGACGTCCAGTACAACCGATGCCCGCTACAAGCACTATTTCGTCTTTTGCAAAACCGCATTGGTCAATCGCCCGAATCAGGGCGCCAAGCATAATCCCTATTCCGCAACCAGGACACCATACATGAGGAAACTTCTTATCGTGTCTAAGATACTTGTGAATCAGTTCGGTAACTCCTGCCATCAACATACCTCCCTGATTCGATTAAATATCTCTGTCGGGGTTATTATGGTGCTATCCACCTTATTAATAGTAAAAACTTTTGCATCGCCTTTGTTTACCCTTTTAACCTCCCGAGAAATCTGGCCCATGTTCATTTCCGGAACAATAACGCAATGAGATGTTTTTAACACTTTTTCAACCTGGATTCTCATGAAGGGCCAAATCGTGTTTATTTTTAAGAGACCTGCCTTTATCCCCCGCTCGCGGGCATCAATGACCGCCCTTTTTGCAGACCGTGCAACACATCCGTATGCAATTACTGAAACATCAGCATCTTCAATCATTAAGGATTCACCTATCTGAAGATCACTAAAATTCTGGCTAATCTTCCTGAAGAGTCTTCTGATGAATGGGTCGATCTCATCCGGCCTTGAGGTGGGAAAACCTCTCACGTCATGTGTTAAACCTGTTACATGGTAACGATAGCCTTCACCAAAATTTGCCATGGGAGGAATACCGAAAGGCGTATCTTCATACGGAATATACCATTCTGGTGGCACAGTAGGTTTAACTCTATTGAAGATGTCAATTCTATCATCGCCGAGGGTTATTTTTTCTCTCATATGGGCAACTACCTCATCGAGAAGCAGTATCACAGGATTTCTATATTTTTCCGAGAAATTGAAGGCCTTTATCGTAAGCTCGTAGCACTCCCTGATAGTTGATGGGCAGAGAGCTATGGCCGGGTGATCTCCATGGGTACCCCACCTAGCCTGCATTATATCTCCCTGGGCAGGTGACGTGGGAAGACCAGTGCTGGGGCCGCCACGCATGACATTTACCACAACACATGGAACCTCAGCAATGCATGCATATCCAATATTTTCCTGCATGAGAGAAAAACCAGGACCACTTGTGGCTGTCATTGATTTTGCTCCAGCAAGTGATGCACCAATCACAGCACCCATGCTGGCAATCTCATCCTCCATCTGGATGAATGTCCCATCAACCGCCGGCAGTCGTTGTGACATTACCTCTGAAATTTCAGTGGCAGGTGTTATGGGGTAACCAGCAAAGAATCTACAGCCTGCATAGAGCGCTCCCTCTACAACAGCTTCATTGCCCTGGAGCAGTTTCTCCTTATTGAATCGCTTCTTCACGTATTCCTCGCGCCTTTTCATCATCGCCTTTATGCTTCACCGTTATCGCAAAATCTGGACACCTGATTTCACACCATCCACAGCTGATACATTTTTCTGGCTCTTTCACATAGGGATAACCCGCTTCATCACGCGCAAGCGCTCCAGTCGGACAAAAAGAAGCGCAGATTCCACAGCCTTTACACCACGCTTTGTAAATGTCTATCTTAGGGGGTTCTTTTTTCCGTCTCAAATCAGCCATTTATTTTCATCTCTCGAGTAAAGCTAAAATGATTCTCCGTTGTTGTCAAGCTTTTTGATTAATCTGAAAACATACATCTTCATGCTTGACACTAAAAAACCCATTGTAATTTTCATTTTTAACTTTTCCATTGAAAGAAGGCTGCGATTGCGGGAAAATAAGTCAAAATAAGGGAAACTATGGGTAACTTATGGTACATAAAAATCTGATCTACCTTCTGATTCGTACTATGCCCATTTTTTATTTTCCACAAAGATGAAAGATAAACCGACACCTCTGATTGAATTCAAGAACATCACTGTTATCAAGGGGGGCTATAACAAAATCATCGATTCAGTCTCTGTTACAATCCATGAAGGAGAAAATGTAGCAATCCTTGGTCCGAACGGTGCTGGTAAATCATCATTTATTAAAACCATAACTCGAGATTATTATCCTTTACCAGGCCGCAAAAATTACGTATTCAAGATTTGGGGTAAAGAAAACTGGAATATTTTCAGTCTTCGTAAACGATTAGGGATCGTGACCAATAGCCTGCAACATGTTCATACCAGCGAGATTTCTGGAATGGATGTTGTGTTATCGGGATTTTTCAGCAGTGTTGGTCTGTGGCACCAGAAAGTAACCGCAAAGATGAAGAAAAAAGCCATGGAAGCCCTTGAGTTTATGGAAATAGCCCATCTGGGAGAGAGCAAAATCACTGAGATGTCATCGGGTGAAGCACGTAGGTTTCTTATTGCAAGGGCTCTCGTCCACGAACCAAAGGCCCTCATCCTGGATGAACCGACTAATAGCCTTGATCTCCACGCTCTTCATATACTCAGAAAAACTCTGCGCAAAATAGCAAAAGCTGGTACGAGTATTATTCTTGTCACACAGAGTCTCCAGGATATCATACCAGAAATAAATCGTGTCATACTCATGAAGAGAGGTAAATTTGTCTGTGATGGAACCAAAGATGCTGTGCTGACAAGTAAAAACATGAGCAGGCTCTTTGATGTTCCTGTGGTGGATATGATTAATAAAGATGGATATTATTATGTCTTTGGATATTAAGCATAACAAACACTGGTCACTTCCATAATCGTGCCATCAAAAAAAGAATATGGCCAGTGAATATGATGTGGGTATTTATCACTTATTAAGCGCTCTATCATACTCCTCCATCGTCCAGCACGAGCGGAAAAAGGAGCAGTCTTTGCACCGATAAACCTTGTTCAAATCCATAAAATATTTTTTTCCTGACCATCCCCTGACATTATTTTTTGTCATTTCACCGACACAGGGTGGAGTGCCCGACTTGCACCCGTGCTTGTTGTCGCAGTTTATACAGAATTTCCTTTGGGTCTCCACTACATAATCTTTGGCTGTCATACACTGATTGTAAGGATTTGTTCATTGCCTGTCAACATGGCTACCTTTGAATGAAACCGGAACGTAAAGTGTCAGTAGATTACAACCTGTATCTATATTCTCAACTTTTTGAACTTGGAGTTAACTCACCAATTTTTCCAAATCTTCGGAGATTATACCGTGGTACAGTATAGCATCGGTATTGTCATGGATTCACGTTGACATGTCGTATTGTAATGAAAATACTGCCTGATGTCTGAGATTTCATTCATACAAGTTGTCCGCTGTTCAATAGCAACAGCAATCTGATGAATCGAAGATATCACTGCTCCTGTCTGGAAAAGAATATGATCAAATAAGCCTCAACAGACCTGCCACGTATGTAATTGAATCCCTATTGCCCTGAGTAACCCTCGATTTATCAGACTCTCCCGTGCAGAATTCCTGAAGCAAGCCCCGGGGAATGTGAATGATCGAGTTTTCACTCTCACCATTCTATCAAACATTGTGTTTTTTGTATTCTATCTTTCCTTCAATATGCTTTATGTGATAGTGTAATATAAAGATTCATCGAATGTTTACGCCCATGTTTCTGCTGTTCGATTAACTCTGCGGAGTGCCATATCTAACGATGCAAGTTGCTTTAAGTATAATAATACCTGTCAAGGATGAGGGAGAGAACATAGATATTCTCGGAAATGAAATAAATATGGCAATGGAGAATGTTACCTTGCCCTGGGAATGTATATGGATTGACGACGGTTCAACAGATACAACTGTAGGGGAACTAAAAAAACTCAGCGCATGTGACGCCCGCCACCGTTTAGTCATTCTTGCTCGAAATTTCGGGCAATCAGCTGCTCTTTCAGTAGGATTCCAGAATGCCACAGGAGATATCCTCGTAACTCTTGACGGTGACGGACAGAACGACCCTGCTGATATTCCGCGCCTCATTGAGAAACTACAAAAACATGGCGCTGATATGGTGAATGGTGTTCGCCAGAAAAGGCATGATTCTTTTATCCGCAAAATATCATCGAGAATTGCCAACAACTTTAGGGATTGGGTTACCGGCGACAGCGTTACCGATGTGGGTTGCTCTGTTAGGGTTTTTAAGCGTGAATGCGTAAAAGGAATACCGGTCTTCAAAGGCATGCACCGGTTTTTACCAACATTGGTCAGGATGCAAGGCTATACACACATTATGGAATCACTGGTTAACCATCGTCCGAGGGTAAGAGGCAAAACAAAATATGGAATTCAAAACCGTCTTTGGGTTGGTCTTGCAGATCTTGCTGCAGTAAAGTGGATGCAGAGCAGATTAGTGTTTCCGGAAGTTCAATCCATGACAAGCACTACCCGCAGGGAGGGAGAGGAATGAATACGTTCTGGTTGGTTCTGGGATTTGTTGCCCAGGGCCTTTTTTCGGCAAGATTCCTGGTTCAGTGGATAGCCAGTGAACGGGCACGAAAAAGCGTTATGCCCGAGGTATTCTGGCATCTGAGCATTGTTGGTACAATTCTTCTCCTCGCTTATGCAATCTATCGAAGGGACCCCGTCTTTATTCTCGGCCAGTCTGCCGGTTTGATTGTCTATGTGAGAAACCTCTATCTTATATGGCGAGAAAAGAGGTTAACCATTGACTAATGGGACACAAAACACTACTCTGGCTTTTTTTCTTATTGTTATCCTTGCTTGCGTTGCGGCATTTTCTTTCCAGGGTCGCCGGGGGCTTTATGAAACCACAGAAGGCCGTTATGCGGAGGCAGCCAGAGAAATGGTGGAAACAGGGAACTACCTCATTCCCACATTGGATTATAAGCCGCACTGGACAAAACCACCGTTTGCCTATTGGGGTATCGCAGCAGGAATAATACTTTTCGGCCAAAACGAATGGGGAGTACGTTTCTCTAATTCTTTATCTTTTTTCATAACTACTATTATTATAATAATTATTGGCTCCCTTCTTTGGGAGCAGAGAACAGGTCTCGTTGCAGGACTCATTTATCTCTCCTCTCCTTTCCCCTTTTTCGGTGCAAACGCTGTGTCTACTGACACACTCCTCACATTGTGGGAGATGCTGGCAGTCCTCTGTTATTTGAAGGCATACAGGGCAGATATATCGAAGAGGAAAACCATCTGGATAACTTTCATGTGGTTTATTTTTGGTTTGGGCTTTCTAACCAAGGGTCCTCCCTCATTACTTCCCCTCCTTCCTGTTATGGTCTGGAATTACACAAGGAGAAACAGGGTGGCCATTTTTAAAGGTTTCGGGATTTTATTATTTCTTCTGACCGGTTTTTCCTGGTTCGTACTCGTAACTATAAAGAATCCTCACTTAGCTGCATATTTTCTCAAGAAAGAGTTGGTAGATAGGGTATCTTCTGGGGCAGTTCATAACAGTGAATGGTACAGTCCATTTACCGTTTATGCCCCCGTGTTATTGGGGGGGCAAGGGGCATGGCTTTATTTCAGCACCCGTAGCCTCTGGAGATGTGTACAGTCAGGCCCACGAAAAATTGTGCAGTTTATTAAAGATAAAGAAGAGGTTCTTTTTATAATTATGTGGATTATCATTCCTCTGGGTATTTTTTCCATATCTAAGAGTCGTTTAGAGCTCTATATCTTGCCCCTGTATGGCCCCATTTCGCTGCTCCTAGCACGATGGATTGTCAGTTATGAAAACATCTTATGGAAAAGGTTGGTAACAATTGGAGCAATAAGCGTTATCATCTTAGCTGTTCTAAAATTGGGCATTGCACAATTTCCAAACAGGAACAACATGCAGCAGGTTGACATGATTGCTCGTGAAATTGGTGGTAAAAACATTGAATATTTTGTCTTCGAGGAAGACAAACTTTTCGGAATGCAGTTTTACCTAAACGGCAAAATGCAAAGGGTCACAACGACAGGACAAGAACCGTGGTCTGATACAAGCATTGATGATCTATTGTCATCCTTGAGAAATGATAAGACAACAGCAGGCTACCTTATCCTTTCGAGTATGAAAAAGGTGCGAAATATCGAGGCTGCCCTGTCAGAATCAGGCTTGGAAGTTGAAAAAACCGGAAATAAGCATTGGATATGGTTTAAGGTAAATCAAAAACATGGTGAATCTGATTGACTTCTCGTGCTTTAGTCTTTTGGGTTATACATAGATTTGACCGTAACCGGCCCTGAAGGTATAAATCTGTATCCTTTTGGACCAGATTTATCTTGTTCTCGGAATTTACTTGCAAACCAGCCCAGGGTACAGGAAAATAATAGACTGACAGGAGAACTCTGCAGCATTTGACATTAGAAGGACGATGTAAGAACCACAGCGGCTGAGTAAGCAATAGAGAGAGCGAGACGATCAATGAGGGAGGGAAATATGATCGATTTGTTACGAAGGCGACGAAGTATAAGGAAATACGAAAAGAAAGCTATCGGTAAGGAGCTACTCGATGACCTTAAAGAGGCCCTGCTTCGTTGCCCATCTTCGCGGGGCATCAATCCATGGATCTTTATCTTTGTGGATGATGCCAGGCTTTTGGACCAGCTGGCAATGGTTAAAGAGCACGGATCATCCTTCCTCAAAAACGCAGCCCTTGGCATTGTAGTTTGTGGAGATGAGACAAAATCTGACGTATGGGTAGAGGACTGTTCAATTGCATCAATAGTAGTACAACTGGTAGCCCAATCTTCAGGTCTTGGCAGCTGTTGGATCCAAATCAGAAAGAGGGTCCATTCCCCTGACATGACAGCTGAAGAGTATGTACAAAAACTTCTGGGAATACCCGCACGCCTTAAAGTAGAATCCATAATAAGCATAGGGTACCCGGCAGAAACAAAAAAACCCGTCCCTCACGCTAATTTGACGTTTGAAAAAATACATTACAATCAATATTAATAGGGCACTATGAACAAGTTCTATCAATCAATTGCCCGACATTACGACCATATCTTTCCGCTGAGTGACGGGTTAAAAAAGTTCCTTTACACATTTGGTATCACAAACACCGACCATATCCTCGATATAGGTTGCGCAACAGGTGAGGTTGTATTTTATCTTGCGCCATATGCCCAGTCTGTAACCGGAATTGATCTGGATCCTGATCTAATTGAGATTGCACGCTCTAAAAAAAATGAACGTGGCAGGAAAAATGTCGCTTTTTTTGTTAGAGATATGTCGGATATTGATAATGTGTTTATTCCAGATCAGTTCAGGATCGTACTGTGCCTTGGAAATACCCTTGTCCATCTACTTTCACGGGATACAATCAACAATTTCCTTGGAAAAGTATCTAATATTCTCAGTGGCAACGGTATGTTCATTTTCCAGATACTCAACTATGAAAAGATCCTTGAGCAAAGAACAAGGGAACTCCCCCTCATCGACAACGACAAAATTATCTTCAGACGCTCCTACGATCATGACACGCAAAAGCCTCTCCTCGTCTTTGATACGTCCCTTACTGTGAAAGCATCCTCCGAAACAATCAACAATTCAATCACTCTTTATCCTCTTAGACAAGAGGAACTGATACAGATGTCGAACAGACATTTGTACCGATCAATTCAATTCTATGGGGGATTTGATGGGAGAGCCTTTAACGCGCAGCACGATCTTCTTATCGGGGTGTGGCAAAAATAACCCCTGCCTTTCCTTCAGGAATCTTCTATTATGCCGATAATGTTGTTTGATGAATCGTTCACCTCTGCCAGAGGATAGGCACACCATTGCCAAAATACTCTCAAAGAAAAATTTAGAGAGGCCTCTCCTCACCAAGATTAGTGGATCCAAGCCAAAAGCAATGCTTATTCTACTGGACTACCTTTCCCGCCATGAAAGGCAAATCGTCGAAAACATCACTCATCCCATTATTGATCTTGAAGATGACCTACTCAAAAAAATTGTGGAACTCGAAGAAGAAAATGCCCGCTTACGATCACAAGCACTTATTGATGGGCTCACTGGTCTTTACAATAATCGTTTCTTTAGGTTGCAACTTGAAACTGAAATGGCAAGAACCAGGAGAACAGGGTTGTCATGTTGTCTATTGATGATCGATCTGGATAATTTTAAGATGATCAATGATACCCGGGGCCATCTTGAAGGTGATCGATTTCTTGCCCAAACAGCACAAACGTTCTCTCAGTGCGTCAGGGCAGTTGACATAGTTTGCCGCTATGGTGGTGATGAATTTGTAGCAATTCTGCCTTCTACTCGGCAATTTGTGGCGATACGAATTGCAAACCGCTTTAAAAATGCCGTGCGGGAGATACCAGGAGCCACAGGGTACAATGTGTCTGCCAGTATCGGTATTGCCGAGTTTACCGTATCATCTCCCTGGGACGAGAACAAATTCATCCAGTCTGCTGACTTTGCCATGTATGAAGCAAAAAGCAAAGGCGGGAACCAGGTCTGTACCACTGGTTATCACAGAAAAATTGATGGCGGACTTGAACCGGTAAGTATTCAAGAAAAAGATGCCATATCGAGCATACGTGACAGTGAGCAGGGTCAAGGAGAAAGAGATGGAGCATAAACGTCCGGTCATCGCCTCAGTTTCAAGCGGCAAAGGTGGAGTTGGCAAAACATTTGTAACGGTGAACATAGGTGCTTATCTGGCACATCGGGGGAAAAAAGTACTTATCGTTGATTGTGATCTTGGTTTGGCAAACATTGATGTTATGATTGGAGTAAAACCCAGCCTTACCCTCAAAGAGGCTATTTTTGAAGACAAGATTATTGATGACATCGCCATCCACACCAAGCACGGATTCGATTTTGTTCCCGCCAGTTCAGGCGCTATCGAGATGGCGCAGTTAATGTATGAAGATATTGAGAAGATCAAAGAAGGGCTGACCAGACTTGCCCAACATTATGACACGATCATACTTGACACAGGGGCAGGCATATCAGAGAGTGTTCTTCAATTTAACTTATTTGCAAACAAAAATATAATCTTACTCAATAGGGAACTGACAAGCTTAACCGATGCCTACGCAACGATAAAGGTTATATACCAGGCTTTTGGTAGAAATTCATTCAATATTATAGTGAATAGTACAAAGAACGAGGAAGAAGCAAAGAGAATTTTCAACCACATCGATTCCATTTGTAAGAGGTTTCTGGGTTTTCCTCTTCAATATCTTGGCCATATCGTGTATGACGATGTTGTTCCCCGCTCCATTATGAAACAGGAGACCCTTTTAACCCACCAGGACCAGTCGACTCCTGCCATAAACTGCGCATCAATTGCCGAGAATATTGTTTCATGGCAGTAAAAAGGTAATGAGCCTTCTATAGTTCATCGCTTCCCGGCAGTCCATAAACCTGGCCTTTCCCTCCTTATCTTTCATGATTATAAACCTCGTGATGATATTTATCCTCTTCACTGCCACGCTGAGCATCGGTCGTTTTCCCCTTTTACCCAAAGCTTCAAGCCTTATTTTGTTCACCTGTTTTGTTACCCACGTAATCTATGCTTTTCCCTTCTTTGTCATGGCAGCAATTTTTGGATATTCTCTTATGAGCCACTTCCTGGAAGGCCTTT